>OKWQ01000145.1_pt1 | contig 52487 bp, 45 predicted proteins | sample 1607071 | NCBI WGS metagenome assembly OKWQ01 (sample SAMN07501039, study PRJEB24779) | human gut metagenome
GACTTGCATGTGTTAGGCACGCCGCCAGCGTTCGTCCTGAGCCAGGATCAAACTCTCAATTTAAAAAGTTTGAGCTGTGCTCTAATTGTTTCGCTGACTTGTTAAAGTCATTTGTTGATAGATTATCTCTATCGAAATTAACTGGTTTTACCTTTATTTCTCTGTTTAATTTTCAAAGATCATCTTCTTTTTTTCATCGGTTACTCCCGACGACTTTTACTATTCTACCAGACATTTTCACATCTGTCAACAACTTTTTTAAACTTTTTAAGTTAATTTTCAATTCCTTGATTTAGTCAATTGAAGCTAAATGAAAATCTAAATTTCCGATTTACTTTTTCCAACTTACTCTTCAATCACTCATCCTAGTGAACGCGAGAAGGAATTCCCTTTACTCATTAAGTTTACTGTTGTTTCGCCGCATCTCTCAGCGACAAGACATATCTTATCATGGCTTGTATAACTTTCATTTTATTCAACTTCAATTATAATAAAATTAAACTATTAATTTCATTGATTTTCTTTATTTTTCTAACTAATTCTTATATAGATACACCTGGCTCACTTGATGTAATAAATATTGATTTTCTTCATTCTAACAGCCATCTATTAACTTTAGACCTCATTATTTTGTCCTTATTTCTCTAATTAGGAAGATAAAAAATATATTCTCGTTCTCTTCACCTCGCCATCTAGCAAACTTAAATACTAATGCATAGTAAAAAGGAACCCCTTATATTGAAAGGATTCCTTTTTAATCTATGGTTTAGTTTGGGGTTGGCAATTAAATTTTTTTCTAGGACCTCTTTGCAAGTATCAATTATTGTTTTTTCTTCCTGGAGCTGCTCCAAGGATCTCATCACTTACGCCCTCGAATTTTTTAAAGTTCATATGAAACTGCTCAATCAATTCCTTCGCCTTTTTATCATATGCTTCTTTATCACTCCATGTATTCCTTGGATTTAGTATTTCACTTGGAACACCCTTTATTTCTTTTGGTACAAAAACATTAAAATTTTCATCTTTTTCAAATTCAGTATTTTTAAGTTCTCCCTCAATAGCAGCATTTACCATAGCTCTTGTATAGGACAGATTCATTCTCTTCCCTACACCATACTCTCCACCTGACCATCCTGTGTTAACCAAATATACTTCAGTATTATTTGAACTGATTTTTTCCCCTAATAACTTTGCATAAACCTCAGGCTTCATCAGCATGAACGGCTCTCCAAAACAAGCTGAAAATGTAGCTTTTGGTTTTGTTATTCCTCTTTCTGTACCAGCTAGCTTACTTGTATATCCTGACATAAAATGATACATGGCTGCTTCCTTAGACAATTTAGATATAGGCGGTATTACTCCAAAAGCATCTGCTGTTAAAAATATTATTGTCTCTGGGTTACCACCAACTCCACTTTCCTCTACATTTTCTATATATTCAAGGGGATAAGCACCTCTAGTATTTTCGGTTAAAGAGTCATCATCAAACATAGGTCTGTTACATTCATCTAAAACAACATTTTCTAATAAAGCTCCAAATTTTAATGCATTATATATTTCAGCTTCTTTTTCTTTATCAAGTTTAATTGTTTTTGCATAACATCCACCTTCGAAATTAAATACACCTTTATCACACCACCCATGTTCATCATCTCCAATTAACTTTCTTTCTGGATCAGCTGACAAAGTTGTTTTACCAGTGCCTGAAAGCCCAAAGAATACGGCAGTATCACCAGACTTCCCTATATTAGCTGAACAGTGCATTGGAAATACGCCCTTTTGCGGCAATAAAAAGTTCATTATTGAAAATACGGATTTTTTTATCTCACCTGAGTATTGCGTACCTCCGATTAAAACTATTTTCTTTTCAAAGTTTATTATTATAAAAGCTTCTGAGTTGATTCCATCTTCATAACCTTTAGCTTTAAATCCTGGTGCTGCAATAACAGTAAACTCTGGAGTAAAATCTTTTAACTCTTCCTCAGAATATCTTCTAAACAACTGTGTTGCCATTAAAGCTTCAGACGCATACTCATTTATAACTTCAATGTTCATACTATATTCTTTGAGTGCTCCAACATATCCATCAAACACATATATTTTTTTATCTTTCAAATAACTTTTTACTTGTTCATATAATCTATCAAACACAACTTCTTCTATAGGTAAGTTAACTTCTCCCCAGTTAATTAATTCATTAACACTTTCTTGTCTTACTATGAATCTATCTTTAGGTGACCTTCCAGTATATTTACCTGTATTTACAACTAAAGCCCCACTCTCTGCTAAAGTTCCCTCTCCATTTCTAACAGCTTCAGCAATCAAAGCAGCTGGCTTTAAATTTCTATAAAACTTGTCCTCTCGGTGTTTTCCTAAACATTGTAAGTCCATCACACTATCCCCCCGCATTTATATTGTGTATCACATATATACTGTTTACTCTTATATATTACTACATTATTATTCTTTTTCAATAGCATTTATGAATATTTTTATTTTATTTTACACATTTATTTCCCCATAATAATATTATTTTCTACACTTCTAAACCAAATTGCTCAATTTATGATACACTTTTAGCTTTTCTGCAAATTACGACTAAAATTTTTATAAAAATATTTAATACTACTAATTTTTATTTGAGTTTTCAAATTATCAATGTTCAAGCTGAAATAACCAAATTTATATGCTATAATATTTAATTGAATATTGACCTTTTATTCAGGTATTTAAATGTGATTATTAACGAAGCCAGCAATCATAGTATTATTATTGCTTAAGTCTTCATTAATATTTTCATGAAAAAGTGTCAATTATTACTTTATAAGACATAAAGGATGTGTTTAAAATTAAAATCAATTCATTTATTGCTATAATAGCTTCTAAAACCGTATTAAAACTTAGTACAATTTTATTTAAAGGCGGATCAAATTTTCCTGGTAAAATCGCACTAGCATTAGATAAAAACATATTATCTACAGTTACTAAGGGATATAAAGTAATACTAGTTACTGGTACTAACGGAAAAACCACTACAACAAGTATGATTTATAATATCCTAAAAAAAGATGGTAAAAAGGTATTTACCAATAACACAGGTGCAAATATGAACACAGGTATAGTTTCTTCTTTTGTATCCTTCTATAAGTTTGGTAAGAATAATGAAGAAAAATTTGCTGTCATCGAAGTTGATGAAGCTTATCTTCAAATAATTACAGAAAATATAAAACCTGAAATAATAACAGTAACTAATTTATTCAGAGATCAGCTTGATAGATATGGTGAAGTTCATACAACCTACACTAAAATATTAGAAGGCATCGTTAAAACTCCTAAAACAACCTTAGTTTTAAATGGAGATGAATCACTACTTGGTAAAGTCGATTTAGAAAACCCTACAGTATATTATGGCTTTGATACTCCAATCAAGAGTGATACTGTTTTAAGTGTTAATGCAGATAGTAAATTCTGCAAGTTCTGCAAAAACCCATATAGCTATGAGTTTATAACCTATAATCATTTAGGAAAATACTTTTGTGAACATTGCGGTTACAGCAGACCAAACTTAAAATATAAGGTTGAAAACATAATTTCTCTTACTCCATCCGGATCAGAAGTTACTATCAACAACGAAGACTTCTATATAAACCAATCCGGTGAATATAACATATACAATGGCTTATGCGCCCTTGCTGTCACAAAAGAATTAGGAGTTAGTTCAGATCCAATAAAAACTTCTTTAAGTAATCAAGAAAGCAGCTTTGGAAGACAAGAAGTCATTGATATTAACGGTAAAGAAGTTAAAATAATTTTGGTTAAAAATCCTGCAGGATACAACCAGGCTATTAACACAATAATGCTTAACTTAAACGAAAACACTCCAATAAACTTAGCTCTAATGCTTAATGATAATTATGCTGATGGAACTGACGTATCTTGGATCTGGGACGTAGACTTTGAGCAGTTATCAAAACTAGATATTAAATCAACCATTATTGGCGGAATTAGACTTTATGATATGGCTATAAGGCTAAAAACAGCACAGCTTCAAGAGGAAACTTTTAAGATGTGCGAAACAGATGAGGAACTTTTAAACAATTTAATAAACGCTCCTCAAGAATCAACCTATGTATTAGTAACTTATACTGCTATGCTTAACCTTCGAAAGCTATTACATAGCAAAGGTTATATAAATAAAATTTGGTAAGATTGAGGTGTTTTTATGGAAATTAATATATGTCACTTATATCCTGATTTATTAAATGTTTATGGAGATATTGGAAACATCTTAATCCTTAAACAAAGAGCTGAAAAACGTGGAATTAAGGTTAACGTTATAAACGTATCAATGAATGACACTTTTTCTTCAAATGATTACGATATAGTATTCTTCGGAGGCGGTCAAGACTACGAACAATCTATAGTGTCTACAGATTTAGTAGAAAATAAGAAAGATGAAATAATAAATTATATTGAAGACGGAAAGGTATTTTTATGCATCTGTGGAGGATATCAGCTTCTTGGAAAAACCTATGCGACTTCTACTGGTGAAGTTCTTGAAGGTCTTGGAGTTTTAGATATTTATACTGAAGCTTCTAAGGATAGACTAATCGGAAATTCCATCATATACAACGAGGAATTTGATGAAACCTATGTTGGCTTCGAAAATCACTCAGGTAAAACTTACATTGGTAACTTAAAACCTCTGGGAACAGTTAAATACGGCTATGGAAATAATGGTACCGATAAAAAAGAAGGATGTATATACAAAAATACCTTCTGTACATATTTCCACGGAAGTCTATTATCGAAAAATCCAGAGCTTGCGGACAGATTATTAACCTTAGCTCTTCAAAACAAATATGGTGAAGTTAATCTTCAGCCTTTAGATGATTCCTTTGAAGAAAAAGCTAAAGAGCATATTATAAAAAGATTCATTAAAGAATAATAAAAAAGAGTATGTACTTCTATTCGTACATACTCTTTTTTATTAAATCATTGATTTTTCAATTTTAAATGCCAAGTCAAAATATCTAATAGCATCCTTTACTTGTCCCATTTTATGATACATTTTTCCTATCTTCATGTACCTTTTGCATATATCATTTTTACTTCCATATTTCAAAAGTGCATCCAAGGATAACATTATATACGACTCTGCCATAATATAATTATCTTGTTTTTCTAATATTGTAGCTTTATAAAAATACCCTCTATCCATTCCTGGAATTAGATTTAGTTCTATGGAAATGTCTAATACTTCTTCTATATACTTCAATGCTTCATCATAATAATTACATTTAATTAGTATCTCTACACCATTTATTAGAAAATCACAAAGATGCTCTTTATTAATTCTAGGATACTCATTCAATGATTTAATTAAGTATGTTATTCCACTGTTCTTCATGTCATTAAATATCATAGCTTCAGCAATATCAAAATAAGCTGCAGCTCTTTTATCAAGCATTTCCCCGTATCTATTAAGGGATTCCTCTATGTAATAATTAACCTTATCACCCTTCAAATAAATTTCCATTATGGCTAATACCTTATATATTTCGGCATTAATAAATTCATCATTATTGAAATGCAATACTTCTTTTAAATCTTCAGTAACCTCTATGGCCTTTTCAAGATTACCACTTTGAATATATATGACAGCGTGATTATATGTAGCTTTTATATACTCAATGGATTCTTTTAAATTTAATTCATCAAGTTTTCTTCTTACTGTAGAAATATAACTCCCAGCCTGTGAGTACTCTTTATTTGAATATAAGTATTTAGCAATATACATATAATAATTAGTATGTAATATTTCATCCTTTGACTTTTGACAAGCATTGTAATATCTAGGAATTGTGGTACTCAATTCCGATGTCATACCATGATTTAAATAATATTCAAATAAAATTTGAAATAACTTACACGTAAGATCATGGTATTCATATTTTTCAGCATAATCTACATTATGAAGAATTTCATCTAAAGCAATTACCTCATTGTTAGAACTAAACTTTTCAATATTCTCTTCTATTTGCTGTCTAACTCCATGTTTTAGATATGCCATGTCCAAACCTAGTTTTTTAACTATTATTTCTAAAATCCAATCTTCTGGTTCAACCTTATTATTTTCAATACAGCTCATTTTAGAAACCGAAATTTTATCTTCACAGATATCTTTTAATGTTAACCCTTTATATATTCTAGTTCTTTTGATTTTTTCTCCGGCTGATAATATCTCCATACTTATCCCTCTCTTTAAAAATCACTAAATTTGCTTGTATTACTCAAAAGATTTACACCCATGTCTAAATACTTTCCAGCCTCTTCTTCTTTCCCTAAATCCAGATAGAACTTTCCTAAAGTTATGGCCACTTCAGCTCCCTCGCTTACGCATCCAACATCTACAATGTAATCCAATGTATTTAATAATGTGGATTCTGCTGACTCATATTTTTTCTCCAGCAGTTCAACTTTATATTTTAAAATATTATATTTACAAATCAATGTATAATCAGCTTTATCTATATACTGAATGTTTTCTTCTATTTGTTCTAAGATTTTTTTTGCATTAGTGTCATCTTTAAGCTTTATATAATTCATACAAACAAGAATCAATGAATTTACAACTGCATCCTTTAAAACAATCTCATTCAATCCTTCAGTATCTGAAAGATACTCAAATGACTTATTTATTTCACCATATTCAGAAAACAATGAACCCATTCCGCTTCTCAACTCTGACATTTGACGTCTTTGTTCTCTATACAAGAAAAAGCTTAAACTTTTTTGTGTGTATTCAATAGCTTGACTTAAATTCCCCTCTTGGAATCTTTTATTTGCAACTTCCAAGAAAGTTTCTCCATAGTGTGATAATGATTTACTCTTATTCAGCTTTTCTTCAGCATTTTTCATATACTCTATAGCTTTAGAGTCTACCCCCATCTTACTCAGGGTTTTACTTATATAATAATAAACTTGTCCAATTAATATTTCATTATATACATCACTTTCTTCAAAAACTTTTTCAGCTTGTTGAAAGTAGCTGTAAGCTGAATGATATGCTCCCAGCTTTAATGTTATTTTTCCAAGTAATATGAATATTCGGATTACTTCATTACTATAGTTAAACTTAACATAAATATTATTTGCAGAAAGTAATAATTCTTGTGCTTCATCATATTGTTTTCTTTTTTCACATATTAATGCTTTTAAGTATAAATTTCGAGCCATTCTAATCTCTAAATTATATTTTTCTATGTATGATGTTGAGTCTTCTAGTGCTTTATAGCCCTGTTCTAAATGACCATTTAATATACAAGCCTCAGCAATATTTTCATAGTATGTACATATCTTATTTGCTTGAGTTTCCTCTGTCTCCATTAAATGTTCAACAGATACCTTTAGTGTACTTGCTAAGTATTCTAGTAAGTCCATACTTGGATTAGACTTACCTGACTCTATTAAACTTATTTGACCAGCAGTTATTCTATCTCCAGCTAGATTTTTAAGTGTTAAATCAAGTTCCTTTCTTCTTTGTTTAATTTTTTCCCCTAAAGATAAGATCTCCATAAATTCATCCTCTTCTCTGCGAAATGCTTTTATATCTATCTATATATAAAAAATTTTATCTATTATATTCTACCATAAATCAACATAATACACAAAACGAAATATTTGAATATTTCTTAATTATATTAAAAACAAATAAAAAAATAGCTAGAGTTTTCTCTAGCTATCTAATTAAAGATATAGCACTTTCTATATATTCTTCTGCTTGGTCTTGAAACCTTCTTACTTTTTTCATCATTCTTCTTCTTTCCCTTGGGTTCATCTTAGGCATAAAATAGTTTACCCCAAAAACGAGTGCCCCAAGAAAAATTATAAATTTATATATACTTTTCATATCAACACATCCCTTCTTACACTATAGTAATATGATGTGCAATTTCTAAATAAATATCCTTTAATATAGATTTTAATAAGATAAACATCACTAAATCAGCTTTAATATAATTTGAGTTTGAATATCCTTTTTAAGAGACTTAACAAATTTTGCTTTTTCTTTGTCCTTTAATTTCTTTATTCGCCCAATTGCTTCCTCAATTTCATCTATGCTTTCGTCTTTACAATTTTCAGCTTCTTCACTTAAGAAATCAATAGCAGCATCATCCTCACAAAGCACATTATTAATGTTCTTCTTTACTATTTTGCCGAGTATTTTCTTCACCTCAGCATTTGAAACCTTAATAGCAGTCGTACCTATAGCTTTATCCACAACACTAGTAAAGGATACTTCAGCACCAAGCTTTGCTAATTCATCAGCAATATCATTAAATAAATCATCCGTATGACTATCAACCTTTACAAAAGTAATTTTAATTTTTCCTTCTTGCATAAAGCCCTGCATTAATTCATAATACTTAGCGGATAAATCATTATTTCTTTCCCATGAACCCACCGCATGGTTACATACACCAGCATAATCATAAAAAAGCACAACATGGTCATACCCCATTTCAATGGAGTGCTTAACACCTTCTACTGCAGCTTTAAGCTCACCATTAACCTGTCTTTGATTACACTCTTTATCCTGTCCTCCTCCAAAGTCAGCATAAATAACCTCATCCTTTAATATCACTGCAACTCCATAGCCAAATCTCTCTGTTGCTATATTATAACTTCCATCTACATATATATGAGGTATATTTTCAGGATATTTATCCTCACCTTTTTTCAAAGCATTTCCACTGCTTAAATAAGCTTTTGCTTCAGTCTCACTAAGAAAACTTTTATAAACAGCTCCTTTTACACCTTTAACATAGGCTAGACATTCATTCCAGCTTGTAACAATAATATTATTAACACTTTCACCCGTTCTTAAATTTTCACCTTTTTTTATCGCATAATATTTAGCTGCCATAATTACTCTCCATCATAATAAATTTACTTAATAAAAAAGTTTGTAGTTTTTTTCATTGCAATTCTAACGCAATCCACAACCTTCTTAATTTCTTTTGCTCCAAATCTGTCATTAAATAAAGACATAGCTTCTCTAGATAATTCAATGATATTTGCGTCACCTTCCCAGTTTTCTAATACTACTTCTTCTGGTATATCACATAATATCTTTTGTAAAATATAAAACACAATAGCAATATCATCAATTTTTCCTACAAAAGGTATTACATCAGGAATTATATCCAATGGAAACATTAAATATCCTAAAGCAATAGATATGTTAGTTTTTATTTCCTTTGCAACTCTTTGATCCTTATATAGTCTAAATAAAAGAGCCGTTATATCAGGAATTAAAACTACATAAGAATAATACTTTTTATTTTTATCAGAAAATCTATTTTTAAGTTCTTTTCTAAACCTTCTATAGGTATACTCTTTTTCCTCAAGGTCTTTATTCTCTTCTATTACACCACTTACCGTTTCCACACTAGAAACTGTTTCTTTTTTATTATCTTCTTCATTGGCAGCTGCTTCAATACCTTCTTTTTTCACACCTACATCTTCGGTAGCTTGTCCTTTATCGCTATGAAAGTTAAAATCTCCAACCTCAGCTTCTAATCCAAAAGGAATAACCTTTAAGCTTTTCAAGCTGAAATCAACCATAGGAATTACTTTACATAGTTTATCAAAATGTACACTTATTACATCTTCCTCAAACGCAATTCCATATTCTTCAACCTTTGAGCTAATGATTTTCAATGCAGTATTTATTACTCCCTTAAATATCTTTAAACTTTTCACATTTATTTTTTCAATAGAAAGATATAAAGTATTGTTTTCAACACTTTTTATAGATATTTCAATATTAAAAGGTATGGATACCTTATATTTATAACTTCCTGACACACTTATTTTTTCATCAATTAATATTTTATCTATTTTTAATCCATCAACATGGACATATTCAGTCAACACATCTGAAACTATACTATTTAAGTCCTTCTCTGTAATGACAACCTTTATATTTGATATATTCATTTTATTCCCCCCGAATCTTCAACAAGCATCTAAACAGATGCTTAGATTTATCCACAATATCCTGAAAAACAAAAGGATATACTTACATTATACATTATATCTGTAAACAGTACATCCTTTAATTATTTATGTAATTAGGCTATCCAGCCTCCTGTGGGAAGCTTACTTATACTCTTCTTCTTTGCCTTCTATATCCTTAAATACCTTTTCCATTGCATCTGCAATAACTGAACATATATCATTTAATCTTTCTGCAAACACATTGTGATCTTCATCGAAATCAAACGTAACTATCCATGTTGGATTAAACTCCTCATCATATACTTCTATAGATGTTACTAATCCCTTAAATGCATCCTCATCAAACAAATCATAAATTGCAGAGAACTCCCAATCTTCAACCTCTTTATTTGTATCAAAATACAAATTTACTTTTTCTCCATCATAATATAACTTTGTAATATATTCTGCTCCATCATGAACTTCATAACTTCCTAGTTCCTTAACTAAAAAATTTGTTTCCTTTTCTCTTTCCATTAAAACTACTGCTGAAAAATCCATATATCTATTAACATCCTTCCTTAGTAAATCCATTGATTCAGTATACTATTATATTATCTCGTATACCACTTTATATACTTCTCAATATTTCAAATGTTTTCCCCTATACCTATAGTTTAAATAAAACTTCATATAAGGACATCATCTCATTATTAAAGTATACTCTACTCATTTAAAATATTCAACTTAATGAATAAACCCCTGATAGAATAACTATCAGGGGTAACTCTTAAATTATTTCACTTCTGCTAAAACATTTAGAAGATACTCATACATTCTTTCTACTGAAGATATGCTAACCTTCTCTTCTGGTGTATGAACATCAAACATATTTGGACCAAAGGAAATTTGATCTAATTCTCCATTAAATTTATCTCCAATTAATCCACACTCTAAGCCAGCATGAATAGCTGAAATTTCAGCTTTTTTACCAAATGTTTTTTCATATACATCCATAAATATATCTCTTATTTTAGAATCTGCTTTATAAGCCCATTCTGGGTAATCAGATTCTAGCTCAATTGAAGCTCCAAGCATTTCAGCAAGAACTATCATTTGATCTTTTATAGATTTTTTAAGTGATGCAACAGAACTTCTTACTGCATTATCCATCTCAACTGAATCAGCATTTGTTGTTACAACCCCTAAGTTAGTTGAGCTTTGAACTAATCCTGAAACTGCCATGCTCATAGTTTGAACTCCATTTGGTATCATAAATACAGCTCTAAGTACATTTAATTTTGTGTCTTCAGTAAATACCTTAGTCACAGCTTCTGTACTTTCAACTGTAAGATTTAATTCGTCATCAATTCCTTGAAGTTCATTTTTAAATATCATATTCCATTCAGCTATTTTAGCTTCTACTTTTGCTATTTCTTCAGCTTTAACTAAAATAATAGCATCAGCTTCTCTAGGAATAGCATTCATTTTAGCTCCTCCATTTAATGAAGCTAATTTGAAATCAACTACTGAGTTAAGATCCATTAAGAATCTTCCCATCATCTTATTAGAGTTTCCTCTTTCTTTGTTAATTTCCATTCCTGAGTGTCCGCCCTTTAAGCCTCTTATCTTAACTGCAAGAGCTTTACAATTACCATTAACCTCTTCTAGCTCTACAGGCACTGAAATTCTAGCTCTAACACCTCCAGCACAGCTAACTAAAAGTACACCTTCTTCTTCAGAATCTATGTTAATTAATATTCTTCCTTTTAGATGGTCTGGATTTAAAGCTAAAGCTCCACCCATACCTGTTTCCTCTTCAGTTGTAATCAATACTTCTAAAGCAGGGTGCTTCACATCATCTCTATCTAATATTGATAAAGCAAATGCTACTGCTATTCCGTTATCAGCTCCTAATGTTGTACCATTTGCTCTGACAAAATCTCCATCAATTATAAATTCTATAGGGTCTTTCTCAAAATCATGGTTTGTTCCTTGATTCTTCTCACAAACCATATCCATGTGTCCTTGTAAAATAACAGTTGGTGCTGACTCGTATCCCTTTGAAGCTGGCTTCTTTATTATTACGTTAAGAGCCTCATCTTGAATTACTTCAAGGTTACGGTCTTTTGCAAATTTAACTAACCAGTCGCTAACTGCTTTTTCATTTCCTGAACCTCTAGGTATTTTGTTCATCTCCTTGAAAAAGTTAAATACCTCAACGCTTTTTAAATCTTTTAGTGTTTCTATCATATTACTCATCCTTTCTAAAAGAAAATCATCTTAATTCCAAATAAAATCAAGATTATTCCTCCAATATAATCACCATATTTTCCAACCACATTAATTTTCCCTAAGAATTTTGCCAAAATAAACGCTATTAAGCTCATTATCATGGTGACAATCCCTACAATCGCTGTGGCTAATCCAAGAGTAGCTAAACTACTGATAGATGAAAATGTAATAAACCCAACAACAATAGCATCAATACTCACAGAAATCCCTAGTACAAAATACATTTTAAAAGACAGAATAAAGTTATCATCTTTCTCCTCCATTCCTTCCTTTATCATAAGTATTCCAACTATAGCAATTACTATTCCTCCTAAAACCGAAGGTACAGCTGCTACATTTTCTGTAAATAACTTTCCTCCTACTCCTCCTATAAAAGAGCATAAAAATTGAAAAAATCCAAAAGAAAGAGCAAACGCAAATTTCTTTGCCACTGTTGCTTTATCATTTATACCAATTGCAATAGCAACTCCAAAGGCATCTAAGGAAACTGCTAGGGCAATAAGCAGCAATTCTTCAATGGTCATAATAACCTCCAATCATATTAATGTACCTTTTTCTTAAATATTTTAATTAAGACATTAATATTATAATTATGATAATGCAAAATTATGATTGAAAATTAAATTATTCCACAATTATAATTATTACTTTTAAACATATAGTTGTCAATTAAAAATATAATGATAAAATATATTCATGGACTTAAATTTACGAGGTGATACCATTGATTACAATTTATAGAAGTAATGCTGACGGCATTCTGGAAAATATCGACTCAATTGAACAAGGATCCTGGATTAATATGGTTGACCCTTCCAAAGAGGAAATATTATTAATCTCACAACGTCTTAACATTCCTCAAGACTTCATTCCTGCAGCTCTTGACGAAGAAGAAGGCTCTAGAATAGAATTTGAAGATAACGCTACTTTAGTAATAGTTGACATACCCTTTACGGAAATAGACGACAACTCCCTTACATATGATACATATCCTTTAGCTATTATATATACAGAGAATATCATAATTACTGTATGCTTAAAAAACAGTCCGGTTTTACTTGATTTTGCTCATGAAAAAGTACCATCTTTTTATACTTTTAAAAAGGTACGATTTATGCTTCAGATTTTATATAGAATTTCTAATTACTATCTGCTTTATTTAAGACAAATAAATAAAAAAAGCTTGTTAATAGAAAAAACACTTTATAAGTCCCTAAGAAATAGAGAACTTATTCAGCTATTTGCATTGCAAAAGTCCTTAGTATATTTCTCTACTTCACTAAAATCAAACGACTTAACCTTAGAAAAGCTTTTAAAGCAAGAAATTCTAACAAAATACGATGAAGATAGAGATATCCTAGAAGATGTTATAATCGAAAATAAACAAGCAATTGAAATGTGTAGTATTTATGATAACGTCCTTCAAGGAACAATGAATGTTTTCGCTTCAATAATCTCAAACAATCAAAACCAGGTTATGAAGTATCTTACCTCTGTTACAATCGTAATCTCAATTCCTACATTAATTTCAGGTATGCTTGGGATGAACGTAGGTGGAATTCCTTTCTTCGACCATCCAAATGGATTCTTTAATATGTGCCTTATAGTTACACTCATAACAATAGGTGCAATAATGTATTTAAGCAAAAAAGATATGTTTTAAACTTGAGGCTATGGATAAAAACTTTATCCATAGCCTTTTTTGTAACACTGCAATGCCTCTATTCATATACTAATTCTAGAATACTAAATATAGAGGTATAAAATGCGCTATTATGATTTTTCCCAAAATGTATTACTTCGAACCTCACCTAAAGACCCAAATGATAATGGTGCTTATGTGAGATTTGTGCACACTGCAGCTAAGGCTCCCGATATGGACCTTTACATTAACGATAAACTTACAGTTCCCGATTTGAGATATAGAGAGTTTACCGATTATATCAGATTACCTGATGGAGCTTACAACATAAAAACTTATCCTAAAAACACTAAATCTACCCCTTTATTAAACCTAGATATACAATTAAAACCAAATTCAATAATAACCTACGCAATTTACTCAGATACAAGAACTTTATCTCTACACCCAGTAGACGAGGTTCCATTGGATAATCCAACAAAAGGAAAAGCTAAAATAAGAATATCTAATTTAATTGAAAATGTATCACCAATTGATATTTATCTTGCCAATGGCACACTTTTATATAAAAATGTTTCCTACAAAGATATAACAAAATATATAGAACTGCCACCAAATAATTATATAGTTGACATAAAACTAGCAGATTCCCCCCTTTCTATTTTATACATTCCTAACATGAATTTAAATAATGACAATTATTACACTTTATATTTAATCGGATTAATAAATGATTATCCTGAACCACAAATGCTAATTCCACTGGATGGAATAACCTATCTAAAAGCTTAATAGAAAAGCTGTTACTAGGCTTCATTAGAATACCTGTCATTTTACTGACATAATTATTCTAATTAACCTGTGTAACAGCTTTTTAATCATACAAATCTTCTTTTATTATTTTAAATACTTCTAAGGCTTCTTCAATATTTTCTTTTAATAAAACTTTTTTATTTTCAAATTCTTCAAATCCTGCTTCTGTCAATGAGTAAATTTTTTGTGCTTTTTTATTTCCATCCCATGTCCCTTCAACAAAGCCTTGCTTTTCAAGCTTTTTCAAAAGTGGATAAATCCCGCCCGTACTCGGAATCCAATAGCCCTTAGTCCTCTTTCCTATCTGCTGCGAAATATCATTGCCATTAGTAGGCCCTTGAGATAATACAAACAGAGTATAAATTGGCAGAAGCCCCTTTGTAAACACTTGACCAACGGCTTCATTTTCCACCTTAACTTTTCTAAGCTCATTTAATTTTCTCTTATACTCTTCATACAGCCTTTTCTCTTCATCCTTTATACTTGCAAAATCTTTGCCACTTTCTTCACCCATCCAATTCTACTCCTTTTCGTAAAAAAGTACCCCTATAAAACCTGGACCTGAATGAACTCCTGACACTGGACTTAAATATCCACCAAAATTAACACTTACTGCATTAGAGTTTTCTTTAAACTTTTCAGCTAACTCCAATGTTTCTGCTTCCGCTTCACCATGCATAAGAAAAACTTCACACTTTTTATTATTTAAAATATCTTCACCAATATCTTTAATCTTATGTAAAGACTGCTTTCTTCCTCTAACCTTAGCATAAGTGTAGTACTCGCCCTCTTCATCCACACTTACAATAGGCTTAAGGTGTAAAAACTGTGCTATGGTCCCAGCAACTTTTCCTAATCTGCCACCTCTAATTAAATACTCTAATGTGCCTATTACAAAGAAAATCTTGATTCTTTCATTGATCTTTGGAAGCTCTGCCACTACTTCATCAAAATTCTTCCCAGCTTCAATCATTTTTGCAGCTTCTTCAATCAATATCTGTTCGCCCTTAGAAATAGATTTTGAATCATGTACGTAGGTTTTAATTTCAGGATATTCTTCAGATAAAAGTTTAATTGCGTTATTAAATCCAGAAAGTTTTGATGATATAGTAACAGCTATAGCATGAGTGTATCCCTCAGCCTTTAAACTCTCAAAAACCCCTTCGATTTCAGCCATTGAAGGTAATGAAGTTGTTGGTGTATTACTCTCTAAAGTTTCATACACTTCTTTCGAGGTTATATCTATACCATCACTAAATTCTTTATCTCTATATATTATTTTAAAAGGCAACACTTTAATATTGTATTTTAAAACTAGCTCCTTAGTTATATCACTAGCACTGTCGGTAATCAATGCAATTTTCTCCATCTTCTCAACTCCTATAATTTATATTCGTTTTTATACTTATATTATATATCAATAGTGAGTACATTATCAATAGTGATATATAATTATCTATGTATCACTATTGATACATCACTAGTGATACCTTTAACTCCTTATTAAAATAAAACAGGCAGCAAATTAACTATTAAAAGTTAACTTTACTGCCTATCTATTATTTAAATATATTTCTTTAATTCCTCTTTAACTTGCTCCGATGCAAATGACGCATTTACTGAATCTAAGTAAATATTCTTGTACTCTTCAAGACTTATTTGCACCTTTTCATTAATCTCTTCACACTCTCTAGTTACGTTAGTGTTTGAAACAGTTCTGTTATCCGTATTAAAGGAAACCTTAATACCATCCTTATAAAACTTATAAATAGGATGATCTTCATATCCCTTAACTATTTTAGTGTCAATATTACTTGTAGGGCACATTTCCAATAAGATTCCTTTTTCCTTTACTAAATCATAAGCTTCTTTTAAATCTTTAATTGATACACCATGTCCAATCCTCTCTGCATGAAGAAGGTTTATTGCATCAACAACATTAGAGCCATATCCTGTTTCTCCAGCATGAATTGTAACTCTATATCCATACTCTCTAGCTTTGCTTATAACTTCAACATATTCCTTTGAGAAGCCTTCATTTTCTGCTCCACATAAATCTATAGCAACTACACCCTTATTTAAAAATCTTCGTCCTGCTTCTGCAACCATCATTGCACTTTCTGGTCCTCTATGTCTTAAGCATGATAAAATCAAGTTTGCTTTTATCTCAAAATCTGCTTCACCATCTTTTATCCCCTTCAAAACACTTTCAATTACTTCTTCTAAGGTTAATCCCTTATTCACATGTAAAACTGGAGCATATCTAATCTCTATATATTTTACATTTTCCGCTGCCGCATCCTCAAGAAGCTCATAAGTTATCCTTCTTAAAGCTGATTTGCTTTGCATTACTGTTAAAGGAATATTAAATCTGTTTAAATACTCCACTAAGGAAGTACAATCCTCTGGAACTTCAAGTAAGCCCCTTAGCTGCTCCATTTCATAAGTTGGCAGCTCAACATTTTCTTCTTTAGCTATATCTAATACCGTTTGCGGTCTAACACTTCCATCTAAATGACAATGTAACTCAATCTTAGGTAATAATTTAAAATCCATCTCCATGTCCCCTTTTGTTTTTTAGTATTTTTAGTATATTATCATATAATAAAATAAATATCAACAAAATAATAATTTGTACTCTCACTCATTAATAATAAAAAAATCCTATCAAAGTAGTAAACCCTGACAGGATATAAATGTTTAGCTTATTTTAATCTAGCTCTTAAGAACATTGTCTTCATTCCTAAAGAAGTAAATTTAGCTTCATATTCAGTTACTATATTATCTTCAAACCCGCTATTATGTAAATCATAAGTCACAAATTCCAAATCAAAACCACTTTCTTTAAAGTATTCTTGTGATTCTTCAAATAGACCTGTATCATCTGTCTTAAACCAAATCTCTCCATTTGGTTTTAAGAATTTTTTATAAGACTCTAAGAATTTAGTATAAGTAAGCCTTCTTTTTTTATGCCTTTCCTTTGGCCACGGATTACAGAAGTTAATATATACTCTTTCAATCTCATCCTTACCAAATACATTGTCTATCAGCATTATATTTAATACCATAAGCCTTGCATTAATATCTTTACATTGCTTTACATCTTCAAATTCTTTCATAACTTTTCTTAAAGCATAAACCACAACTTCATCTTTAAGATCAATTCCAACATAGTTTATATTACTATTTTTCTTTGCTCTTTGGCTTATGTGGCCACCCATTCCACATCCTAATTCTAAGTGTATAGGATTGTTATTCCCAAATTCTTCATTCCACTTTCCACAATGATCATACTTATCATATATTACCACTTCACTTGCTTCTAACTCTGGTCTTGCCCAGTGCTTTTTCCTAAGTCTCATTAAAATCTCTCCTTATTTCTCAATGTATATTTTATCCAAGCTTTATTCTTGTATTAGCGTCCAAAGCTAAATTTTAGCCTTAAGCACTCACTCATTAACTTACTTTTGATTTTTATGTTACAACCAAATAGACTATCTCTATTAAAATTTTAAAAAATCATAAGACCTATATTACAGAAGAAACCAAAAATCATTTTCCCTGGAACCCCTACTACTATTTCTAAAATTGAGCTATTACCTATTAAAGGCATAATTAACACTAAAAAGATAAGTAAATTGTACCTTTGCATAAAATCTGTATATTTGATAGATTTATTTTTTAAAACGTCAATGATAATGTTAAAACCATCAAAACCAGGAATAGGCAATAAATTTAACACAAACCATGTACAGTTTAACACGGCAATGTTTAGAATAATATTATAAATAACTATATTTATATTAGTTCCCTTAGCAAACATTCCAAAAGCAACCCATGCAATTGTGGCAATAAATCCTACAACTAAATTAGCTGCCACACCTGCAACTCTTACTTTTAAATCATCCTTAAAGTAATTTTTAAAGTTTCTTCTATCTATCTGCATTGGTTTTGTCCAACCAAATCTAAATATCAACATAAATATAAATCCAACTATATCTATATGGTGTATTGGATTGAAAGTATCCCTTCCATATGCCTTAGGAGTATTATCTCCTAGCTTTATTGCAATCTTAGCTTGAACCCAGCCCTTTGCAGTAAAAGCAATTAGAATTGCTGGTATTACAAGTACTATGTTCAATAAAAAATCATTCATTCTAAGTCCCTCCTTCTACAATAAACCTAGTATATCATATTTTATGTCCACTTTTTATAAAATTTTAAACAAAAAAGAAGTGATACTCTAAATATCACTTCTTTTGCCTGTTATCTATAATCTCTTTGCAGCTTCATAAGCCAATGGTGATCTCTCACACTCTTCATGCTTCAAAGTAACTTGATAGCATAGGTGGCTTCCCCTCATTCTCTCTGAAGCATAACACAATCCATTTGACCTTGAATCCATAAAAGGATGATCAATCTGATCTGGATCACCAATTAAAATTAGTTTAGTTCCAACTCCAACCCTTGTAATAATAGCTTTTACCTGTTTTGGTGAAAGATTTTGTGCTTCATCAATTATTACCCACTGTCTTATAATTGAACGACCTCTTAAATAAGCTATAGCTTCTGTTGTAATAATTCTTCTATCAAATAATTCAGTTACCTTATCTTGTAACTCCTTTTCATTCTTATATCTTTCCTTCTCGTCAGAATCCACCAACACTTCTAAATTATCAAAAATAGGCCTCATAAACGGTGAAATTTTCTGCTCTTCTGTTCCTGGCAAAAATCCTATTTCTTCGTCCATAGTAACATTTGGTCTGCACACTAAAATTTTTCTATATTCCCCTGTATCTTCTTCTATTATTTTCTGAAGGCCAACAGCCAATGAAAATAACGTCTTTGCTGTTCCAGCTGGACCCTTTACAATAACTAATGGTGCAACCTTGCAATCGGCATATAAACATTCCTGCATAAACCTCTGACCAGCATTTCTAGTACTTAATCCTAGCGGCTTACAATCCCTATAATAAAGAGGCACAATATTTTCTCCATCAAAACGTCCTAAAGCTGTCTGCTTTTCACTTTCCAAAGCTTTCATCAACACAAATTGGTTTATATATAAGGTTGGAACATAATATTCATCCTGCTCCTCTAGATAACAGAGAACATCTTTTTTTGATATAGGTTTTTTATTAAAAAACTGAGCCATTTTTTCCTGTGAAACATACACTTCAATTCTGCCTGTATATTGCTCTTCTTCTTGTGGAACTACTTTTTCATAAAAATCTTCACTTTTTATATTAACTATGTCAGCTTTTATTCTTTCAAAAGTATCCTTGGTAATAAGAACTACTTCTTCTCCCGCATCTTTTAGCATTTTACATACTTGAAGTATTCTATTATCAGCTTTACTTTTATCCCAATACAATGGTATTTCAGTTGCTATTCCATTGGTTTCAATTCTTAATATCCCACCATTTGGAAGAACAACGCCCTTGCTTAAATTTCCTGTTTTCCTCAACCCATCAATAATTCTTGATGCCTGCCTTGCATTTTGACCTAACTCACTTTTATCCTTTTTAAATTCATCTAATTCCTCTAATACCACCTCAGGTATTACCACATCATTATCTCCAAAGGACAACAAAGCTCCAGATGAGTAAAGTATAACATTTGTATCTAACACATATGTTTTTTTCAAGCCACTCTCCTCCTTCCATATAATATAATATATGTTTATTTTTTCATTACTTGATTTATTTATATTGATAAATTAACCCTTCATATTTTAATTAAATCAAAATTTTTACATTTAATTTCACCTTACGTAATTAATCCCTATCTTTCTTACCAATAAAAATATTATGCAATAAATTTCCTTTTGACAACGGATAATCTTTATTATATAATATTTATAATAATATAATAATTAAAAAATATATCTGAGGTGATTTAATGGATACAAACTTTACTCAGGTCTTTAAGGAAAAGAAACTTAAACTTACCCCTCAGCGTATAGCCGTATACAACTACCTTAAATCAACTAAAGAACATCCATCTGCTGAAACTATTCATAAAGCTTTAATGGAAGAGTATCCTACAATGAGCTTAGCTACAGTGTATAAAACTCTAAAGGTTTTAGTTGAGGTTGGATTAGTTCAAGAATTAAACGTAGGAGAAGGCAACTTTAGATATGATGGAATGACTACAGCTCATCCTCATATTCACTGCATTTCTTGTGCAAAAGTTGATGATCTTGAAGGAGTAACCTTTGAAGAGTTAAATCAAACAGTTAAAGGCAACACTAACTATGATGTTTTATCTAACAAAGTTTATTTCTACGGAATATGCCCTGAATGTAAAAAAAGTAATTAAGAGACTATTTTTTAGTCTCTTTTTTATTTCCTTTATTTTCATTAATTATTAAGTCATTAATTACATATAATTTATCAAGAGAGGTGATTATATGTTAAAAAAATTAATAATAAATAATAAAATTTTAGTTATCCTTACATGTGCATTAATTCTTTTTAGTGGTTATGAATTTATTTTTGCCAGCGACTCTTCCCTGCCTGTATTTAATCTAGTTCAAAAGGATAACATTCTGGAGGAAGATTTAAATGGTGACAAAGCGAAGGATACTATACTAATTAAACATACCAGTGAAGGTTTAATAGCCCAAGTCAATCTCAACAAAAGCAAAACCTTCAGTCTGGATTACTCCAAAGACCTTCCAACTTTAGGTGAATATTGTGCTTATTGGCCTATTAGAATATCTACTCTAGACATCTCTAGAGATAATTCTAAAGAGATTTTTCTTCAATCCTCTTTTCATAACAAGCCTGTACAACACATCTTCACATGGGATGGAAATAAGTATGTTAATTTATTTAGTTCTACAAACAACTTATTAGGTTTTTTCGATAGTAATAATAGTAAAACTCCTAAAGTCATAATCGGAAACTACGAAGGTGGAAACATTGATTTCAAAGGATATATTTACAATAAAGGAAACCTCGAGGAATTTACCAATACAAATCCACTTTCCTTAGCCGGTGCAGACACAATCAGTAATCTGATTTCTCTCGTACAATCTTTACCTAACCAATATATCTCTGTACCAAACTACTTTTATTCACAAATTAGTGGCTCCGATTTAGAGAGTCTCTTTAAACTTGCTAATGGCTCAAATAATTTTAAGTTCCAAGATGGGTATTTTACTGATTTAGCATGGCAGGAAAATGGAACTATTACCTGCGCAAACTGGGTATTAAATTTTAGAGCAACGAATACCTCTGATTCCTCTAAAATCAGTAATCTGACTATAAATTTAATGATTAATAAATATAACGATGATGATTTCCCATATAAGATAACATCTTTTAATATATATCAATAAAACTTGTCCTTAAATAAATGAAACTGCTTATTAAATTAAGCAGTTTCATTTATTTATAAAAAAAACGGGACCTATACAGGTCCCAAGGGGGATGGGGGGGGACCTTCAAAATTTCTTTTGAAGGCTTATGGAGATTTTAACTCCCATTACATTATTATTATTGACTCATTTAACTTTTTTATACTCGTTAAAATACTTTTTATTTACTTTCTACTTTTTTTTCATACTCACTAAATACCTTTTGAAGAAGTCTAATTTTATTCGGATCAATAAGCTTAATTAAAACATTTATTAACTTTTTATAATCATCCTGAGTTAACTCCTTTTCTTTATTAAGTATATTTTCTTCAACTATGTCCGCATCCTTAACTTCTCCCATATTCTCTTCAAATGCTTCTCCATTAACTATATCGTCTACATCAATATCATCCAAAGAATCACCATTTACATTTGTAAAATCCATTCCAAAGAAACTCTGATCATCTAAATTATTTAATATAGCATTAAAATCTAAGTTTGCTAATATTTCTTCTAATGATTCATCTTTCCTTTCTGGCTGATTTTGTGCTGGAGCACTCTGCTGCTGAAATCCATTAATTCCTAGGCCTTGTAATATACTTTGAATCGTCCTCATCTGATCTGGACTAATTTGAGTTAACAATTCATCAAAAGGTGAATTTGTTGGACTGCTTCCACTTGCTTGACTTTGAGGCTGTGCTTGACTTCCCCCTCCTAGATTTCCACCTAACAAACTCCCAAGCATCTGCATCATATCAAAATTACCGCCATTACTGCCATTGCCACCCATTCCGCCACCTAATAAATTGGCTATTGATGGGTCTATTCCAAAGCCGAATCCATTTAAAAGCTGAACAATACCATTCATATCAGGCATTCCGCCACCACTATTGCCTCCTAAGCCACCTAAGCCGCCTAATAAGCCAAGCAACGGATTATTCATCATATTCCCCATCATATTCATAGGATTCTGATTCATTGCCGCATTATTCATACCCTGGTTCATCCCTGAATTAAACCCTTGATTCATACCTTGTGACATGCCTAAGTCCATATTAGAATTAATTCCTTGTCCTTGACCATTCATCCCTTGACCCTGTTGATTCATATTCATTCCTGGATTCATTCCATTTTGTGCGTATTGATTTTGTCCATTAATTTGCCCTGAATTCATTCCCATATTTCCGTTATTAAAACCTTGATTCATTGGTTGTTGAACATATCCTGAATCACGTCTTCTATGTTTATGTTTTCCCATAGACTCACCTCTCAAATTATATATAAATTTTAAAAAAGCAATCCATGATAAACATGGACTGCTAATTTTCTTATCTTTCTAGAAACCCCCCGTCATCGGGCCATGGTCTTCACACTATTTTATCTTTCGCAATTAACTCTTGAGAGTCTTATCAATATATCGGCATTTTTTATTACTTTCGTAAATTACAACTTGAACCTTTCGCATCTCTATTTCTTTCGTTAACAACTAGCCTTTGTATTCCTATATCTTTTGTTTAATCTATTACTTTCTATTATCTGCAGCAGCAAGATCTTGGCATACAGCAGTTATTCATTTGCATTGGCATCATTCCACCATAATTGTTGCATCTATTTCCTCCACAGTTTCCACCAAAGAAGTTACCGCTTCCACATAACCACCATAGAAGTAATAATGTTATGGCATTTCTAGAACTTGGGTTGCAAACATCTAATAAGCCTAAAAATTTTAATATTATTATAATTAAAATGATTGTGCATCCATTGTTATTTCCGCATCCAAACATAGTTTTTATCTCCTTTTTATAAATTATTTTTTTATCATCAAATACTCGTTATTCAATATCTTCAGCATATAATATTGTTTTTTCGTTGTTAATCATTTGAAAATCTTTTGTTTGTTCTTTATTCCTCTTCATCCCTCTTCTGCTATCATTATCATTAATCTATAGTTTATTTTTAACAATTGCTCTTTGGTAATCTAATATCATTTTCTAATTATATTCTAGTTGCAGCATCTTCCAGGATTACAGCATACTTTTACTCTCTCGCATTTGCAAGTGCAGCTTCCGCGATGACGGCGCTTTTTAGATTTACAGCAGCAAGGATCTGGCATACAACAGCTGCTCATTGGCATTTGCATTGGCATTGCGCAAGTATTAACTTGAGCTGGTGCATTATTTCCACAGCCTCTATTTCCACATAACCAGAATAAGAATAATAGTACTAAAGCTGTCCTAGATTGAGATGATCCATTTAATAATCCCTGTAGTGCAAATATTACGATTATTAATATTATTGTGCATTGATTTGAACCATTTGAATTATTTGTGCATCCATACATAGTTTATTCCTCCATTTCTATTGTTTTTTTCTGAATAGTAACTTACTATTTTTCACTTTAGCATTAACATGGGTTTGATGCTGGTGGTGGTCCTGGAGGGCATGGAGCTCCGCCTAAAAAACCATTACCGCCTCTGAAACAGAATAGGATTATTAGAATTATAATCCACCAGATACCGAATCCATTTCCGCATCCGAAGCCTCCACCATAATTACCACATCCACAGTTGTTGTTTGCAGCTGGTAAATTACCTCCGCATTGACACATTTCAACTATATAATTCTTTTGTTTTTTGCATTTCTTAACTTGTTTTCCACAGCAGTTACAATACTCTGTATAGTCACATGGGTTTGGCATCATTGTTGTGCAGCATCCTGTTTGATAAGCAGGCATCATAGGTGCATAACCATTATTTCCACATCCACATCCATCGTTTCCGCCACATCCGCATCCATTATTTCCGCATCCATTTCCACATGCATTATTTCCAAATCCAAATCCGCCTCTGCATAAGAAGAATAGTATTATTATCCAAATAATTATGCTATTCCCGCCAAAGCCTCCTAGTCCTGGTCCTGGTACTGGTCCTGGCCCTGGGCATGGTCCTGGTCCTGGAGGTGGTGGTGGTGGGCATGCGCCTGGTCCTCCAAACATTCCGAAAAAATCTTGATAATCGCTCATATATTTTTCCTCCTATTTTATTTTTAAATTGAATTTTCATTAGTAAATTTTATATTATACTATATGACCTATCTTAGGTTTTGACACTTATTTTTCAATTGCTTACTAAATAAACATTCGTTTTTTATTTCCTTTGTAATTCACTCACATTAGCTCCTCATAATTTAATTATGCCTCTATCTCCTCAGCCTTTTTATTCCTATGTTTTTCTTATCTTTTTCCTTTGCTTTATACTACAATATATGTTCAGATAAAAAAACGGTGATAAAAAAACTGCATAATTTTCAAAAGAAAATTATGCAGTAACTTTTTATTTTATAATTCTATATCCTTAAACATTTCATTTAATAACTCTTCTTTTCCTTCTTTTTTTAAAGAAGAGAAAAATACTAAATTATCCTCTGGATTAAGTTTAAGTGTCTCCTTAATCACTTTAGCACTTCTTTGCAGTTCACTTTTGTTAAGCTTATCTTTTTTCGTTGCAACAACAATTACTTGATATCCGTAATGCTTAATCCATTCATACATCATGACATCATCGCCAGTGGGCTTATGCCTGCAATCCACTAATAAAGCAACTTTTTTAAGCTGTGGTCTATTTATTAAGTATTGCTCCATCATTCCTCCCCACTTGGCTTGCTCTGATTTAGAAACCTTAGCGTAACCATACCCTGGAAGGTCAACAAAATAAAATTGATTGTTAATTATAAAAAAGTTTATAAGTCTTGTTTTCCCTGGTGTTTGACTTACTTTAACCAGCTTTCTTCTATTTGTAACAGTATTTATTAATGATGATTTACCTACATTAGATCTACCAACAAAGGCAATCTCCACTCTTCCATCCTCTGGATACTGTCCTGGTTTTACAGCTGATGTTGTAAATTCTGCTTGTTTAATTTCCATTATTAATCTCTCCAATTAATGCACTTTTAAGTACATCTTCTACTTTTTCTACTGGTATATATTTTATTTTACTTTTTACCGTTTTGGGTATATCCTTTAAATCTTTTTCATTAGCTTTTGGAATTACAATTGTTTTTATACCCATTCTATAAGCAGCTAAACTTTTCTCTTTTAAACCACCTATTGGAAGGACCCTTCCTGTAAGCGTAATTTCCCCAGTCATAGCAACTGAATAATCAACTGGTCGTCCACTTAAAGCGGAAATCATAGCTGTTATCATTGTAACTCCAGCTGATGGTCCATCCTTAGGTATAGCTCCCTCTGGAATGTGAATATGAATATCCTTATTCTTATGGAACATAGCATCTATTCCATACTCTTCACAGTGAGCTCTTACATAACTATAACCAGCCTTAGCTGATTCCTTCATTACATCACCTAATTGTCCAGTTAATTGGAATTTTCCATCTCCATCCATCACAATGGCTTCAACTGGCAGAGTATCTCCACCATATCCTGTCCATGCAAGACCTGTAACTACTCCAACTTTATTTTCTGTATCTAAATCATCATAACTAAAAATCTCTGGTCCTAAATATTTTTTAACTCCCATAACATTAATAGTTATTGATTTTTTATCTTTTTCAAGCAGTTCAGTAACAGCTTTTCTAATTAAAGTAGATATTTTTCTTTCTAAGCTTCTTACTCCTGACTCCCTAGTATAATTATCAATAACAGTTCTTATTGCACTTTCAGTTATATTTATTACACCCTCTTCTAAAGAATGCTCTTTCATAACCTTCGGTAATAAGTGCTGCTTAGCAATTTGAAATTTCTCTTCACTAGTATAACCAGAAACTTCGATTATTTCCATTCTATCTAATAGAGGTCTTGAAATTGTATCTAAACTGTTAGCTGTTGTTATAAATAGCACCTTAGACAAATCAAAATCCACATCTAAGTAATGGTCTCTAAAAGTCTTGTTTTGTTCTGAATCAAGAACCTCAAGTAAAGCATCTTCAACATTTCCTTTATAATCCTTAGATACCTTATCAATCTCATCTAATAAGCATACTGGATTTTTGTATCCAGCTTCTTTTAATGCAGTGACTATTCTACCCGGAATTGCACCTACATATGTTCTTCTATGCCCTCTAATTTCAGCTTCATCTCTTACTCCACCAAGACTCATTCTTACAAATTTTCTACCTAAGGAATTGGCCACTGATTTTGCAATAGATGTTTTTCCTACTCCTGGAGGACCCACTAAACATAATATAGGAGATTTTAATCCATTACTCATTTTTCTAACTGCTAAATGCTCAATTATTCTTTCCTTAACATCTTCTAATCCAAAATGTTCTTCATCAAGAACCTTTCTTGCATTATTAATATCCAAGTTATCTTTACTTATTTTGTTCCAAGGCATATTAAACACCGTATCTAAATAAGTTTTTATTACGGAACCTTCTTGAGTTGAAAGACCAACATTGTTTAGTCTCTCCATTTCATATTCAACTTTTTCCTTCACTTCTTTAGGAAGCTTGCACTTTGAAATAAGTTTATTATATCTATCAAGCTCTTTTTTTAACTCATCATCTTCGCCTAATTCTTGTTGAATTACTTTCATTTGCTCTCTTAAATAATATTCCTTTTGTGATGCACTTACCTTAGCCTTTACTTTATCTCCAATTAACTTTTCCACTTTTATAACTTCTATTTCTTTCTTTAAGATAATTAGAAGTTTTTCCATTCTCTCTTTAATGGAGATTGTCTCTAACAATTCTTGCTTCACATTTCCTTTAACAGGCAGAAATGCGCTAATAACATCACAGTAAACACTATTATTTTCTTCTTCTTCTAATTCTGTTATTAGTTCATTAACTTCATCACCAACTAATTCTAAATAGTCACTAAACATATCATTTAGAGAATTTTTATATCCTTGTGCTTCTGTATCATCTTCAATATCAACTTCTTCTATAGCTTCTATTTCACCCTCAATACATTGCTCCTCGTCAATATACTCAGCTAACTTCGCTCTATATTCGCCTTCCACAAGAACCCTTAAATGATTTCCTGGAAGCTTCATAAATTGTTTTATTGTACAAACACAACCAATAGTATATATATCTTGTCTTGTAGGATTTTCTAAAGCTGCCTCTTTTTGAGTAACCACAAATATTTTTTGATCACTATTCATTGCCCTATTAATGGCCTCTATAGATTTTGCTCTGCCTATATCGAAATTTAAAGCCATGTGAGGAAATATACTTAATCCCCTTAAAGGAATTAACGGCAGTTTAATTAATTTATTCTCCATACTATCATCTCCTTATTTTCAAATTACAACTGTATATAAAATATTCAATGATATGTTTTGTTTAAGAAACTCATCTTTATATTCATTTCAATGAGTGCTCTACTGAGTAAGTGCCAAAAACTAAATCAAAGATTTAAACTGGACTTAACTTAACACTAGTCAAATCAAATATTTGACTATTTACTTATAGTGACTTCATAATAACATAATTAGACTAGTCTATTATACCTATAAAACTTCATTTTTTCAATTAAATAATCCCTAGAGTACTTTTAATAGTGTTCCTCTAGGGATTTTTTTATGCTTTTAATTGAGGTGATGCCATAATGCCAAATGTACCATCTTTATTTTCAAGATTAACATGAAGAACTGTTTCGCTAACAATTGCTTCATTTATTACATCTTTTATATTGCTCATTGGAATAACTTCTACTTCCTTATAACCAGCATAAATATCTTGCCAATTCTCCTTTGGAATAATAACCTTTTTAGCACCTGCCTTTATGGCTCCTGTGATTTTGGCTGTTACTCCCCCAACAGGTTTAACCTCACCATGAATAGAAATTTCTCCAGTCATGGCTATTAAGTTGTCTATAGTTTTGCCTGTTATTGCACTATAAATTGCTGTAGTTATACTTATTCCAGCTGAAGGTCCATCCACCGGCTGCCCCCCTGGAAAATTCACATGAATATCATAATTCTTTACCTCTAAATTGTAGAATCTTTCAAGAACAGTGAGTACATTATCAATTGAATTTCTGGCTGTACCTTTTCGTCTAAGTTTTCTATTTTTATCTCCTATTTCTTCTTCCTCTACAATTCCTGTTACCTTAACAATTCCATCTCTACCATCTATCCTTCTAGCAGTAGCTTCAATTTCCATAACAGCACCTGTATTAGCTCCAACTACGGCTAAGCCATTAACATACCCAACTCTAGGTTTTGAGCATACCTTTTTATTTGGACGTGGTGAATACTGGCCATTTTCAATAACCCACTGAACCTCTTCCACACCAATCTTACTTCTTTTCTCATTGATAACTATTCCACATGCAAGTTGCACTAAATTTACAGCATCTCTTCCATTGCTAGCATATAAGCCGACCATTTCAGCAGCTTCTTCATCAATTTCAATACCCATTTTTGCAACTGCATTTCTTGCTATCAATTTAATCTCATCTGCATCAAGAGCCCTAAAAAAGATTTCTACACACCTAGACCTAATAGCAGGAACAATTTCTTCTGGACTACGAGTTGTTGCTCCTATAAGTCTAAAATCAGCAGGAAGTCCTTCATCAAATATTTCTTTAATATAACTAGGCATATTAGGATCTTCACTGTTATAATATGCGCTATCTAAAAACACTTTTCTATCCTCTAAAACCTTAAGTAGTTTATTAAGTTCAATTGGGTGCAATTCTCCTATTTCATCTAGGAACAAAATCCCTCCATGAGCCTTAGTAACTGCACCTGGTTTCGGCTGTGGTACTCCCGCAATCCCTAGAGGACCTGCCCCCTGATAAATAGGATCATGTACAGAACCAATTAATGGATCTGCAATACCTCTTTCATCAAATCGTATTGTTGTTGCATCAACCTCAACAAATTTAGAAAATCCTCTAAAAGGTGAAGATGGAATCAATTTTGCAGCTTCTAAAACTAATCTTGCTGCTGCAGTTTTTCCAACGCCCGGAGGTCCATAAATTATTACATGCTGAGGATTAGGCCCACAGATAGCAGCCTTTAAAGCTTTAATCCCCTTCTCCTGACCTATAATATCCTCAAAGGTAGTTGGTCTGCTCTTTTCTGTTAAAGGCTCTGTAAGACTAATGTTCTTCATCCTTCTTAACTTTTCAGCTTCCTTAGTATTTTCCTTATTAATGACCACCTTCGAACTCTTTTGACCTTTTAATGCATTATAGAAATATAATCCCATTACTATGGTAACAAACAATTGTATTATAATTATTACAGATGTCATAGATTTCTTGTGTTAACTTGATATATTTGAACCAAAGCAAGTTAACTTTCCTCCCTCTGCTTTTTTTAATGGCACAATAGTATTATTCTCATTCTGCTTCATTAATATTCTAATAGAAGAAAATATAAGAAAAAAAAACTGCTGTATTAAACAGCAGTTTCTTAATTTCAAAATTCACTTTTAAGCAAGTTCAGGAGTTCTTTTTGCTCCCTTTTTACCTTCAATTTTTAAAGGTTCTCTCTTGCCACTTTCAGCCATTACATATTCAGGCTCTTTAGTTGTAAGAGTATTCTCGTGTATTATTACCTTTTCAATTTCTTCACGAGAAGGAACTTCATACATTATATCTTGCATAACGTCTTCGATAATAGCTCTAAGACCTCTGGCTCCTGTCTTTCTTGTTATAGCTTCCTTAGCTATGGCAATAAGCGATTGCTCATCAAATTCCAGCTTAACATCATCAATTTCTAATAACTTTTGATATTGTTTTACTAAGGCATTCTTTGGCTCACTTAAAATCTTAACTAAAGCTGATTCATCTAAGTTATCTAAAGTAACTATAACTGGAATTCTTCCAACAAACTCTGGAATTAATCCGAACTTAAGTAAGTCTTGTGGCATAATCTGCTTAAATACTTCACCTAAGTCTTTACTTTCCTTAGACATTACATCAGCACCAAACCCCATAGCTGATTTTTGTGTTCTTCTTTCAATAATTTTCTCTAAACCATCAAAAGCTCCACCACAAATAAATAATATATTTGAAGTGTTTATTTGAATAAACTCTTGATGTGGATGTTTTCTACCACCTTGTGGCGGTACAGATGACACTGTTCCTTCAAGAATCTTTAATAAAGCCTGCTGAACACCTTCACCTGATACATCACGAGTTATTGATGGATTTTCAGATTTACGTGCAATCTTATCAATCTCATCTATATATATAATTCCTCTTTCTGCTCTTTCTACATCGTAGTCAGCATTTTGGATTAATTTCAATAGAATATTTTCTACATCTTCTCCAACATAACCAGCTTCAGTAAGTGTAGTTGCATCTGCAATAGCAAATGGTACATTAAGCATTTTTGCTAGTGTTTGAGCTAATAAAGTTTTACCTGAACCAGTAGGTCCTAAAAGTAGTATATTACTTTTTTGTAATTCAATATCATTTTCAACAACAGCTGAATTAATTCTTTTGTAGTGATTATAAACAGCAACAGCCAAAGCTTTTTTCGCATCTTCCTGACCTACTACATATTGGTCAAGGTATTTTCTTATTTCTCTAGGTTTAGGTAATGTACCCATGTCAATTTGAACATCTTCTTCTCTTTCATCTACAATAATTTCAGAGCAAAGTTCAATACATTCGTCACATATATAAACACCAGGTCCTGCAATAAGTCTTCTAACCTGCTCTTCACTTTTACCACAAAATGAACATTTAAACTTTTTCTTTTCATCATTTCTTGGCATGTCAACACCCCTTTAAAGCTATTTCTTTTTATTAATTACCTCGTCAACTAATCCATATTCCTTAGCTTCTTCTGCGGACATAAAGTAATCTCTTTCCACATCAAATTTTATCTTATCTAGAGGTTGCCCTGTTCTTTCACTTAAAATTTGATTAAGTGTTTCCTTAGTTTTTAATATTCTTCTTGCGTGAATATCAATATCAGTAGCCTGACCTTTAAATCCTCCAAGTGGTTGGTGAATCATTATTTCAGAATTTGGTAATGCAAATCTCTTACCCTTTTGTCCTGCTGCAAGTAAAAATGCGCCCATAGAAGCCGCCATTCCTATACATATAGTAGAAACTTCAGGCTTAATGTAATTCATCGTATCGTAAATAGCCATTCCTGAAGTTATTGAGCCACCTGGACTATTTATATATAAATATATATCTTTATCAGGATCTTCAGCTTCTAAGAATAAAAGCTGTGCTACAACTAAACTTGCAGTTGCATCATTTACTTCGTCTGATAACATTATAATTCTATCCTTTAAAAGTCTAGAAAATATATCATAGGATCTTTCACCTTTACCTGTTTGCTCTACAACCATTGGTATATAACTGCTCATCAATAAACCCTCCTCCATGTAATCTTTCAGAATATCTTATATTATATCCTTACTAAAAACATTTTAACCTATTTATTTTAAAATAATTGCCAGTCAAGACTGGCAATTACTTAAAAGCTTATATAGATTTAGCGTTTTCCATTATTAGGTTCTTTATTTTTTCATTAACTATTTGAGTTGCTAAGTAGCCTCTTTGTACTTGTAATAAACGGTTAACTGTTTCTTCAACTTTATCAGCTTCGCCATATTTAGAAGCAAGCTCAGTAGCTCTTTCTTTTATTTCTTCTTCTGAAGCTTCAACACCTTCAGCTTTAGCTATAGCATCTATAACTAATTCATTTTTAACATTTTTAGCTGCGATTTCTCTCATTTGATTTCTGAAATCAGCTTCTGTTGTATTTGTGAACTTGAAGTAGCTTGCAAGATCTAATCCTTGATATCTTAATCTGTTTTCTAAATCTTGAATCATTGAATCTAATTCTCTGTTAACCATAGCATCTGGAATTTCAACATTTGCATTAGCAACTACTGTTTCCATTACTGCTATTTCATAATCATTTTGAGATTTAGCTTCATTAGCTTTAGTTAGCTCTTCTTTAATGCTATTTCTTAATTCTTCTAAAGTTTCGAATTCTGATACTTCGCTAGCGAACTCATCAGTTATTTCTGGTAATTCTTTAGCTTTTACAGCATTTACAGTAACTTCGAATTTAGCTGGCTTACCATTTAATTCTTCTTTACCATATTGCTCTGGGAAAGTAACATTAACGTCTTTAGATTCTCCAGCTTTAAGTCCAACTAATTGATCTTCAAAAGTATCGATGAAGCTTCCTGAACCTATTTCTAACTCATAGTTTGTAGCTTCTCCGCCTTCGAATGCAACTCCATCTACAAATCCTTTGAAGTCGATAACAGCTATATCACCGTTTTCGATTGCGCCTTCTTTAGCTTCTACTCTAGTGTTTTGAGCTTGCATTGCTTTTAATCTTTCTTCAACATCTTCTGCAGTAACTTCAGCTAACTCTTTTTTAGCCTCTATTCCTTTATATGCACCTAACTCAACCTCTGGTACAGTTGCAACTGTAGCAGTGTAGATAAATTCTTTACCTTCTTCAATTTGAACTATATCGATAGCTGGGTAATCAACTGGGTTGATGTTGTTTTCAACTAACGCTTTTGGGTATGTTGTATCGCATATGTAGTTTATTGCATCCTCATATAAAGCAGAATCTCCATAATATTTTTTTATTATGTTCATTGGAGCTTTACCTTTTCTGAATCCAGGAACATTGAATTTCTTAGCGTTTTTAGCATAAGATTTCTTTACTGCTTCTGCAAATTTATCTGCTCCTACTGTTATTTCTAATTTAACAACGTTTTTCTCTAGTTTCTCCATTTTAACGTTCATTGTTCTTCCTCCTAATATTACCATTTCTATACTTTTAAAATTATAACATAAATTTTGTAAAGTAAATAGTGTATTTATTACTAATATTCCTATTTATCCCAGCGCTAAAATACTAGATGATAAATCTGTATATTACCTTATAAATTATACAATAACATACTAACTATTTACAACACTTTTTAAATTTATATACTTTTTAACAAAAACACTGCGACATATTCACTAGTACAGTCGATTTTCATTCACTACTAAGCAAATTACTTCATTAGTTTACTTCATTAAATTATTTAATTTGAAACTATTTTTCCTTGGGAATTAACTTCAATTATTCTTCCGTCAACATCAATAGAAACCCTCTCATTTTTTGTTTCACCAAAAGTAAAAGAATTTCCTTTTATATTGTAATATCCATTATGAGTGTTGTCATCAAGATTAACTATCCAAAGATATCTAGTTCCACCTTCATTAATCCAAGGCAGCTGACTGCTATATGCGACATGCGAATCATCTATAAATGCTGCCCCCTCAACCCACTTATAATCTGGAGTATACTGAAGTACTGACTCCTTAGTATAAACATCATTGGTTGTGGATGTGTATTGCTGGTTAGTTATGTTCTTTACTTGCTGTGAAGAATCTACTATATAAATGTCCTGTGTGCTTCCATCTATTATTAATCCCTTTTCTAATGAAGGTGAAATAATTCCTTCAACGGCTTCCGGACATTGAATATTAGAAATAACCTTTTTATTATTGTCATCTTTGATCTCAACTAATACAGTTTTGCCTGAGGTTAATTTTGCTTCAAAGGTAACGTTTAAGTTTTCTTCATTTTCGTGAACATCATTTTCAATAGCTGTCGATTGATCAATTTCTTCCTTTTCGGCTTTATCTATTATATTCCCCTTGCTGTTCTTAGCAACGAAATTCTTAACAATACTTTTACCCTTATCAAATGAAATTACAGTCCCACCTATTACTAATATTACACCAACTGCTAATACAATACGTCTTATCTTTCTTTGTTTTAACTCTTTTCTGTAATTTTTACTAAACATGCTTGGTTTTCTACTCACAGCTTATACCTCCATAGTTTATATTATACCTTTGCTATAGTATGTAATAACCTGATTTTATAAATTTTTAAATTTATACTTAAAATCACATAGTCCTAGCAATATTATAACTCAACTTACTTCAAATTAACATTTTTTCTTGAAATTTATTAGAATATTAACGATTCGCTTTTTAAATATTCTTAATTTTACAACTTGATATTTATTTTTAAAAAAGTGTTGTGTTCTATCTGTTATAGTAGTACAATTATAACAGATGGAAAGTTCAGATATCCCAATTTGCAACGTTTCTTATCATTGCATGTTACAAATATATAACAGTTTTGTAAGACTGTTTTAAAAAGTTTAAGTTTTTAAAAATTTGTTAATTCAATGATAATATCTTATATTTAGTTATTAAGGAGGATTTTTGTATGTTTACTCAATGGAACGGATTTAAAGGTAAAACATGGAAGAATGAAATCAACGTAAGAGACTTCATTCAAAACAACTATACTGCATATGAAGGTGATGCTTCATTCCTTGCAGGAGCTACAGAAGCTACTACAAAATTATGGGAAGAAGTTAGCGAGTTATTTAAGAAAGAAAGAGCAAATGGCGGAGTATTAGATGTTGATACAGAAACTATTTCTGCTATAGACGCATACAACCCTGGATACATAGATAAAGCATTAGAAAAAATCGTAGGAGTTCAAACTGACGCACCTCTAAAAAGAGCTGTTATAGCTCAAGGTGGTATCAGAATGGCTGAAAATGCTGCTAAAGCATATGGATATGAAGTTTCAGCTAAAACTTCTGAAATTTTTACAAAATATAGAAAAACTCACAACCAAGGAGTTTTCGATGTTTACACTGAGGAAATGAGATTGGCTAGAAAATCTGGTATAGTTACTGGTCTTCCTGATGCATATGGAAGAGGAAGAATTATAGGTGACTACAGAAGAGTTGCACTTTATGGTGTTGACAGATTAATCGAAGATAAATTAGCTCAAAAGAAGAGCTTAGAAGTTTCTACTATAGATGAAGATGTTATTAGATTAAGAGAAGAGATTTCTGATCAAATCGTTGCTCTTAAAGAATTAAAGACAATGGCTGCAAGCTATGGCCTTGATATATCTGCTCCAGCTGCAAATGCTCAAGAAGCAGTTCAATGGTTATACTTCGGATTCTTAGCAGCTATAAAGCAACAAAACGGAGCTGCAATGTCTCTTGGAAGAACTTCAACATTCCTTGATATATACATTCAAAGAGATTTAGAAAACGGGACTATAACAGAAGAAGAAGCTCAAGAAATAATGGACCACTTCGTAATGAAGTTAAGATTAGTTAAGTTCCTAAGAACTCCTGAGTATGATCAATTATTCTCTGGAGATCCAACTTGGGTTACTGAGTCAATCGGTGGAATGGGATTAAATGGACAAACATTAGTTACTAAGAACTCATTCAGAGTACTTAACACTCTTTACACATTAGGACCATCACCTGAGCCAAACTTAACAGTTCTTTGGTCAACTAGATTACCTGAAGGCTTCAAAAACTTCTGCTCTAAGGTTTCTATAGATACAAGTTCAGTACAATACGAGAACGATGATTTAATGGCACCATACTGGGGAGATGATTATGCAATAGCTTGCTGTGTATCTGCTATGAGAGTTGGTAAGCAAATGCAATTCTTCGGAGCAAGAGTTAACCTTGCTAAAACTTTACTTTACACTATAAACGGTGGAAGAGATGAAAAATCTGGTGTTCAGGTTGCTCCAAAAATGGAAGGAATAACTTCTGAATACTTAAACTATGATGAAGTAATGGAGAAGTTTGATGTTATGACTGATTGGTTAGCTAACCTTTACGTTAATACCCTAAACTGTATCCACTACATGCACGATAAATACTCTTATGAAAGCTTACAAATGGCTTTACATGACAGAGATGTATTTAGAACAATGGCTTGTGGTATAGCAGGACTTTCAGTATGCGCAGACTCTTTATCAGCTATAAAATATGCTAAAGTTAAACCAATAAGAAACGAAGAAGGAATCGCTGTTGACTTCGAAGTTGAAGGTGACTTCCCTAAATTCGGAAACGACGATGATAGAGTTGATGATATAGCTAAATTCTTAGTTGAAAACATGATGGATAAAATCAGACGTAACAAAACTTATAGAAATGCATACCACACTCAATCAGTTCTAACTATAACATCTAACGTAGTTTACGGTAAGAAAACAGGTACAACTCCATGTGGAAGAAAAGCTGGAGAGCCTTTCGCACCAGGAGCTAACCCAATGCACGGAAGAGATTCAAGCGGATCATTAGCATCATTAAACTCTGTTGCTAAACTTCCATACGAGCATTCTCAAGACGGTATTTCTAATACATTCTCAATCATACCAGATGCATTAGGAAAAACTCCTGAAGATAGAATCACTAACTTAAGTGCTATGATGGATGGATACTTCGGACAAAACGCTCACCACTTAAACGTAAATGTTTTTGATAGAGCAACTCTATTAGATGCTATGGATCATCCAGAACAGTATCCACAATTAACAATCAGAGTTTCTGGATATGCTGTTAACTTCATTAAGTTAACAAGAGAGCAGCAGCTTGACGTTATAAACAGAACATTCCACGCATCAATGTAAGTAAGCCTTGAAACCTTTGATTTGGCTAAGGCATACTTAAGTTCGATGAGCACTCCTTCGAAGAAATGTGAGAAGGAGTTTCATAAATCTGCCTTTTAAATTTAAATATATATTTTCTTTAAGAGAAATACTCCTTAGTGGGTATTTCTCTTAATTATAAATAAGCATATTTTCACCATGTAAAAGCTACCTTTCTATAAACTCAATCAAATATAATCTCTTATTATAATAGAGAATTCAAATTACTTTTAAAGAGAAATATATATTATGATATTTTTGTTTAAAGTTAATTTAAATAATAAACTAATTGGAGGCTATAATGGAAACTGGTAAAATTCACTCAATCGAAAGCATGGGTCTTGTTGACGGCCCTGGAATAAGAACTGTTATTTTCTTTCAAGGATGTAAGCTAAGATGTTTATATTGTCACAATCCTGATACCTGGCATTTAAAAGATGGTAATGAAGTTACCACTGAAGATTTAATAAAAAAGATACTACGCTTCAGACCTTACTTCGAACGTTCTGGTGGTGGTGTTACCTTCTCTGGTGGTGACCCCTTAATGCAACCAGCATTTCTTCTAGAACTTTTAAAGAAGTGTAAAGAACATGGTATTCATACCACAATCGATACTTCCGGCTACGGAAATCCTGACACTTATGATGAAATTCTAAAATATACAGATTTAGTTTTATTAGATATCAAGCATATTAACTCTGCTGGATACAAAGAGCTAACTGGTTGTACTTCAGAAGGTATTAATTCATTTTTAGAAGCATTAAGACGTGCAAAGACCAGAGTATGGGTAAGACACGTTGTTGTACCTGGCTATACCGACAACAAAGAAAAAATGGATGAACTAAGTAAAATAATAAATAATGAAATCCCTAATGTGGATAAAATCGAATTGCTACCTTATCACCTACTTGGTGTTAATAAATACGAAAACTTAGGCTTAGATTATGCTCTTAATGGTGTTCCTCATATGGATAAAGAGAGCTGTATGGAATTACAAAAGTATTTAATATCTAAAACTTCATTAAATACTGTGGATAAAAATATATAACTCAACTTCTATTACATTTTTTTCCACATTATCCCCAACTTTATCCACAATTTGGAATTTTTTTAGAATTTCAAGCATATACTTTAGATTCCTGACTTTTATGAAATCTATAAACTAACTTATTATATAGACTAATTATATGCAATAAAAACGAGCTGTTTTATTAATAGCTCGTTTTTATTGCATACTCATATTTAATAACTTTTTAATATACTATTAATAACCATTAATCCCCCTTTTAACTTAAATTTACTATGTTATAATACACCTATAACCTCACTGAAAGGAGGATATTATGAAAAATAATCCTAATGCAAAAATAATTCAATCTCTTCTAATTATAAATTTAGTTCTTATTGCAGTATTCCTATTTTCAAAACTGAATTTTGTAATAGAACCTTTATTAACTATACTTAACGCCATGTTTTTACCATTAGTTTTAGCTGTTTTCCTATACTACTTAGTAAGACCTTTGAAGCGTTTTTTTCAAAATCAAAATTTTTCAAGTGGAATTTCAACAGCCATATCAATGCTTTTAATAATCCTCTTAATTGTTTCTATTACATTTTACGCTTCTTCAATAATAAGAACTCAGGGACAAGGATTGATTTCTGCAATAGTTGACTCTTTAGATAATCTGACTCAAAAATATGCATATATATTTCCTCAACTTGGAGAAATGTTTAATATTCCTGATTTAGTTCAGAGTATAATTGAATATCTTTCGAATTCTTTTGTATCCATATCAAAGAATATTTTTGGTGTTGCAAGTTCCATCAGCAACTTCGTAGCTCAATTAATTTTAATTCCTATTATAATGTTCTACATATTAAAGGATGATAAAAAACTTTTTGGAACATTTACTTCTCTTCTACCTAGCAAAGCTAAATCAACAACGCTAAAAATACTACATGAAATTGATACAGTATTAAAACAATATATTACATCCCAAGTAATGGTTGCCTCTGTAATCGGAGTCTTAATGTTTATAGGCTATGTAATAATAGGCATGCCAAATGCACTAGTACTTGCAATGTTCTCTCTTATTACAGCATTCATCCCCTTCCTTGGTGTAATATTAGGTATTCTTCCTGCAATATTAATTGCTTTAGGAATGGGCTTACCTATGCTCGTAAAGGTTATTGTTTTAACCATTGTTGTTCAGCAATTAGAGGGTAATGTAATAACACCGAATATAACAGGAAACCAGTTAAATATGCATCCTCTAACAACAATTTTAGTTGTTACTACCAGCGTTTATTTTGGAGGATTTTTTGCAGCCTTTTTAGCTGTTCCTATATACAATATACTTAAAATAATAGTAAAAAATATTCATGAGCACTTTATGCTTAGAAGTAAAATAGACCTTGAAGCAAAATAAATAATAAAAGTATCAAAACTATAAATTGTAGTTTTGATACTTTTATTAATTTATTCACCAGTTTACTATTTTTAAATTTTATTTTTAATAAATACAATATTCTCTATCTCAAGCTTTAAATATAACTTCAAAACATGTACCCTGAGGTATATTATTTTTAACCCTTATTACTCCTCCATGCTTATCTATAATATTTTTAGCAATAGCAAGTCCAAGTCCACTTCCTGCAATCTCTCTATTTCTTGACTCCTCCACTCTAAATAAAGGATGAAAAATACTTTCTTTCATTTCATCTGGAATTCCCATTCCTGTATCTGAAATCTTTAAAATAACCTGTTCCTTCTTCTTCAATATTTCAATTTCAACTCTTTCATTTTTATTACTGTATTTTATAGCATTTTCAATTAAGTTATACACAGCCTGCTGTAATAAACCATCATTTCCATTTATAGCTTCATCATCTCCAACTAATGATATAGCAATTTTATTCTTTATTGCCAAATCTTCTAATTCATAAATTACCTCTTCTACAACCTCTCTAAGATTAACACTCTCAGACATATCAACAATCTGCTCATTTGTAAAATCAAGTAAATCCTTAACTATATCACCTAATCTTGCTGTGCTATATTCAATTGTAGCTAAAAACTCTTCATACTCTTCCATAGAACGTTCCTTCATTTTAAAAACATCTATCTTTGTCTGCATAATACTCAATGGAGTACGAAGTTCATGGGCTGCATTTGCAGAGAAATTTTTTTGCAGCATATATGAATCATGAAGCTTTGAAGTCATAGTATTAAATGTCTTTGTAAGTTGTTCTACTTCATCTCCTGTATTTTGAACCTGAAGATTAACTTTTAAATTATTAACATTAATTTTATTCATCTCTTCATTCAACTTTTCAAGAGGCTTTAATGTTTTGCTTGAATAATAGTAAGTCATATAGGAACCAACAACTATCAAAACAATCATAACTGTAATATTATTAATACGAAAAGTTTTTGTGGCTGATTCTGTGGATGGGGTGAGATACAGATAATTACTATCAACTACTTCTTCTGCCGGCATCCCATCAGTTGCTAAACTTGTACTCATAGCATTAGTTAAGGAACCAGCTGAATAAAGGGCTGTCATAGTTAATAAAATGCACATGGAGGTTAATATTATGATTGAAGTAAATGTCAACTTTTTACGAAGTGACATTCTTTTGTATTTCATGTTATTTTTCCTCCTTAATTATATAACCTTTGCCAATAATATTTTGTATAGGATCAAAGGACAGTTTTGATTTCAACTTTCTACGCAAAGATGAAATATGCATACGGACAGAATTTGAAAATTCATCTACACTCCCATCCCATACATGCTCAAGTAGCTCTTGACTAGTCACTACACATCCCTTATTAAAAAGCAAATACTCAAATAAAGCAGTTTCTTTATTTGTAAGAGAAATTTTATCATTTCCAACAAAAACACTTCTTGATAAAGTATCAAACCTTAACTTTCCACAACTAATAACTATGTCTTCTTGTACTGTTTTACGCCTTAACAAAGAGCGTACACGAGCGTCAAGCTCTGCGAAATGAAATGGTTTTGTCAAATAATCATTAGCCCCTAAATCAAGTCCTTTAACCTTATCTTCAATATCACCACGAGCTGTTAAAATAATAATATTTACTTTTTTATTTTCCATTCTAACACGTTTTAAAACTTCAAGCCCGTCTAGCTTTGGAAGATTTAAATCCAATATAATCATATCATAATCATCACTAAAGATTTTTTCTTCTGCTTCTTCACCATCTAAACAAGTATCAACTGCATACCCATTAATCTGAAACCCCTCTGCAAGAGAGCTGCATAAATCTTTTTCATCCTCTACGATTAAAATTCTCATATACTCACCTCTTATATGTTGATGTAAGCTATCGACTTTTAATTTACTCTATTTTCTCTTAGTATACCATCCTCTAAGTATACAATTCTTTTACCGGCCTTTGCTACATTAATATCATGACTAATTTGAACAATTGTATTTCCAGCTTCATTTAGCTCTTTAAAAAGTTCCAATATTTCTTTACCCGTTTTAGAATCAAGAGCACCAGTTGGTTCATCAGCTAAAAGTATTTCCGGCTTTGTTACAAGTGCCCTTGCAATTGCCACCCTTTGCTGCTGTCCACCTGAAAGTTCATTAGGCTTATGATGAATTCTATCCCATAGGCCAACCATTTTTATTTTTTCCTCTGCTATAGGCAGCGCTTCTTTTCTTGTCATTCCTCTAATCAGCAATGGCATTAACACATTTTGTAGTACATTATACTGAGGTATTAAGTGATACTTTTGAAAAATAAATCCTATTTTCTCATTTCTTATTTTTGATAATTCATTATCACTACATGAATGTACATCTACACTGCCTATAGAATAAAAACCACTATCCATTGTGTCCATACATCCAATGATATTCATAAGTGTAGATTTTCCTGATCCTGAAGCTCCAAGAATTGTAACAAATTCTCCTTCTTCAACAGTTAAGCTTATATCTTTAAGCACATGTAACTTATTTTCTCCCATTACATAAGATTTGTTTATATTTTTTAAAGTTATCATATCTTTAACCCATAATTGTAACGTTAGCCACAACGCCGCTTTCCTTACTTACATAAACTATAACAATGGAACCTTTTTTCAATGAAGATAATTGTCCTCCTTGACCAGCACCTTGAAAAATTTCTGCTCCTGCTGGTATAGTAAAGCTTTTAGTTTCACCAGTGAACTCCATTTCAACTCTTTCCTCTGCTCCACCTTGTTCTTCACCATTTACCGCAGCTGCAGCTGAACTTGATGTCATCATACCAGCCTCCTCACCGCCTGGCTCATCTGGGCTTGGGGCATCTTCTCCACCATTATCAAATTGATCCTTAGCTAAGTTAACCTCAATTTCATTTCCTGCTACAGAAGATATCTTACCATAATAAGCCTCATAATCTTGGCTATTTATTTCATTGCTGTTTCCTGAGCTGTTATCATTTGAAGGTGCGTCCCCCTTATTCTTTCCACAAGCTGTCATAGAAAATACCATTAAAATACTTAAAGTGATTGCTAAAATTTTTTTCGTTTTACTCTTCCTTTCTTACTTCTTACTTCTTACTTCTTACTTCTTACTTATTCATAGCTAAGTGCTTCTACTGGCTTTAACTGTGATGCCTTATATGCTGGATAAAGTCCAAATATAGTACTTGTTAGAACAGCGAATATCAATGCTATTATCTTTCCATCTATTGAGCTAACTACAGCCAAATCTGTATATTTCATAAAGTACATTGCTCCAATGCTTAATATTATTCCAACGACACCACCAAATACTCCAATGGAAATGGATTCTAATAAAAACTGAAGCATTATATCCTTCTGAGTACTACCTAAGGCTTTTAACACACCTATTTCCTTTGTTCTCTCCTTAATAGTCACAAATAGAACATTCATTATGCCTATTCCACCAACTATCAATACAATTATTGCTACAGAAACAAGTAATAATTTCATTGTACGAGCTGATTTTGTTGCTGCATCAATTCTACTACCAGCATCTTCAACAACATATACATCAGCATTGTCCAGATAGTAGTCAAGGGTACTTTTTATCTCCCGCATTGCACGCTTTACTTCATCTAAGCTCTTTGCCTTTCCAACCATTTGTGGAATCCCTATATCGTCCATCATATTATTCTGCTCTAAGCTTGTATAGGGTACATATATGGCACCATCATGATTCATTCCTTGAAGTCCATCTTCATTACGCTCTAGAATACCGATTATTTCATATCTTGCATCACCAATTTTAATCTTCCTACCTAAAGCATCATCCCCACTGGAAAAGTACTTTTCTACAATATCATTACCTACAACAGCCACATTAGTGCCATCCTCTAAGTCCTCAATGGAAAAGTCCGACCCTAATGAAAATTTCAAGTTTGAAACCTCAGCATATCCTTCTGTAACTCCTACAATAGGTAAGTATTCTTTTGTTTTGCCAATTCCAACTTCTTTAGTTGACTCATCCCTTAAATATATATTACTTAAAGCTGTGCTTTCTTCTTTAACTTGCTCCAAATTTTCTTCTGTAAGCTTTTCAAGCTTTGTAAAATCAAAATCTACTCCAATTGCACCATAGTTTAGATTCACGTAGATTGTATCTGCAGATAATCCTGAAAATTGAGCAGCTGCTTCCTTTTCAGCTCCTTGACCTATGGCTATAACAAGAACGATTGTCATAGTACCAACAATAATTCCGAGGGATGTTAAAATAACCTTGAATTTGTTTTGCAGCATATTTATCCATACCATACGAAATAGTTCAATACTCTTCATTGTTATCCCTCACTTACCACAACATCTCCAGCTTCAAGACCACTTAATACTTCGCTCACACGTCCATCTGAAAAGCCTGTAGTTATTTCTCGCTCCTCTATTTTGCCATCAGCATTTTTCACTTTTACCATCTGCTTGTTATCCTTCAAAGTAATCGCTTTATTAGAAAGTGTTAAAACATCCTTCTTTTCTTTTGATATAATAGTTGCCAACGCTCCCATACCTTCTAATAATTCTGCTTCATTTTCATCAACTAAAACAGTAACTTCAACTTGTTTATTTTCATTTTGCACATAAGAACGGGATTCTACCTTTCCAGTAAAGGTATCCTCTTGATATGCATCTACATAAAAGCTTACTTGCTGTCCCTCTGAAACCTCAATAACATCAACTGGATCTATAAATAAAGTTAGATTCTGCTTTGACATATCTCCTATCTCTACCACTGGTTTAGCTGCACCAATTGTCTCTCCTAAAGCATATGGCGTACTTAAAACTACCCCATCAATCTTTGCTTCAATTTTGGGAGAAGCTATTAATTCATTAATTTCTTCTAGCTCTTTATTTACCTTATCGAAACTGCTTTGTGCACTTTCTAAAGCTCCTTGAAGACTTTTGGACTGAGCTTCATTTTGTCTTTTCAGTAGGTTTACATCTTCATTTTCTCTCTTTATTTCTCTGTTTCTATCTGAATTCAACGTTGATAGAGATGATTTCCCTGTAGCAAGCTCTTCATTTGCACTATTAAGCTCTCCTTCTTTTACAGTCAGCTCATTTTTTATTTCAGCTATCCTTGCAGAATTAGCTTCATTTGCTGATTCAGCCTCTAACTTCTTCTTCTCATCTTGTAGAGCCGTTATCTGACCTTGTATTGATGATATCCTTTTATTGATTGAGTCTATTCTAGTGTTTATCTCACTTAACTTACTGTTATATGCAGCCTCACCATCTTTTTTAATATCATTAACTTTTTTATTACCCTCTGATTCAAAAAGTTCTTTATCACTTTTTGCTTTACTTAAAGCATTTTGAGCTTCCTTAAATCTATCATTTATTTCAGACTTCTTCTTCTCTAAGTCTTCCATGGATAACTCAGCTAAAACATCTCCCCTTTTCACTGAATCCCCAACTTTGACATTATACTTTCCAAGAATAGCTCCATCCTTGAAAGTATGTGCTTCTCTTTTCAATTTAACTACGCCTTTAGCATCAATTCCGACTACTATATCTCCCATAGTTGCAACATATTCTCTTTCCCTCAAAACTTCATCTTCACCAGAATCGTCTTTTTTCATAAAAGAGAACCATGACACTGCTATCACTGTTACAACTGCTATAGTTATCAAAAAAAGTCTCTTTTTCTCTCCAACTTTAATCATAAACCAATCTACTCTCCTCCAAAAACAAAAATGTTGTTGGTAAAATTCTCATGATTTCACCAACAACATCATCATATAATATAATATATAAAATTCATGTAAAGAAATTCTTTATTATAACATTAGTTTTTGTTTTAATACTGTAGAATATAAAATTATTTTTTAATAAATTAGTTTCTTCTCAAGTTAAAAGTTATAAGTAACTCATACGTTTTTATAACCTTTATTATTTTTAAGAAAGTAGATCTTTTAATTTATTCAACTCTAATTGTGTGAAAATGCTTCCTTCAAAAGAATAGATGCACATAAGATGTGAATAATTTAATCCCCCATGACTTTCCTCTTCTCCTAAGCATTTTATAAGTTCTTTCAAGATTATTGGCTCATATTTCAGTCTTTCAAGTACACATTTACAAATTATCTCCATATTATCACTATACTTTGAATATCTTGGATTGTACTCCTTAAAAAGCTTATTTGCCTCACTATCAAAGAAATCTATTGTCGGTCTAAGTACAGGTTCATAAATCAATGTCCAATATCTTCTAAGATTCTCATCTTCAACTATTTGAACACAATTGTTAAATAATTTATCAGCATATCTATTCAAATCATCTTTTTCTGCCATTTCAATTTCTCTACCTACTTTAAACATATGGACAGAAGCATTATATATTTGTTCTGGATTTAAACTATATATAATCTTTTTTAAGTAAATCAATTTATTCTCTAATTGAAAACTCAGCTCGTTTGATATTTTTTCCCACAAGAAATTATGATATTCACTTGCTTCAATGTCTGTAAACGCTGCCCATATTAATATAGCTATCATCCTAGAATCAATGCTAGGGAAATATTGATCTAACATACTGTTATTTTTATCTTGAGCCTTATGCAAAGGCTCTAATGAAAAATCAAGATTTCCCGGTGTAGCATTATTAGGAAGTTTGTCTATAAAATAATACGCCATTTGTAATTGCTCTATCTGCTCTGACACTGCCTTCTTCAAGTTATTTATCTGTCTATGCATAAAAAAATTTGTAAGACTTGGATAGACAAACAACTCTTTAATATCTTGAATTGACATTCCAATCTTTCTTAAATTATTTATAATCTGCAGCTTATTTAAATCCTCTTCAGAAAAATCATAGTAGCCATTTTCATCATTCTTATCTGGATTAATCAAGCCTTCTTTTATATAAAAATAAACTGCCTTCTTACTCAGATTCGTAACTTCTAATATCTTTTGTATTCTCATACTTTCCCCCTAAAGTTAACATAAAACAATTTAGTTTCTATAATTAATACTTTAACTATTTAAAACTCTATAAATAGTATACCCTAAGGGAACAGTTCTGTGTAGATATTTTAACAATATTATTTAATTATTTTTAAATTTTAAGTATATATTGTATATTTTTTAAATAATTTCTGACATTTTTCTCATCGTATTGCTTCTCATCTCAAGGTGTTGACTTTCCTCTTAGAGCATCTGATAGAATGTTTGTAGATTAACAAACAAGGAGGTTCAATATGAGCAAGAAAAAAATATTATGCTTACTTTTAAGTTCATTAATGCTAGTTACTACTACAGCATGCAGCAGTAATGACAAAAATGAAGGTGCTAAAGGTGAAAACAAATATACTCCGGGTGTTTATACAATTAACACAAATGGTATGAAAGGTGAAATGGTTGTTGATGTAACCTTTGATGAAACATCAATCACTGATGTAAAGGTTGTTAACCATAAAGAAACTTATGGTATAGGTTACGGACTTGATACAACTCCAATCGAAACAATACCTGGTAAAATCGTTGAAACTCAAAGTTTAGATGTTGATACAGTTACTGGTGCAACATTAACTTCAAAATTTTTAATAGGCGCTGTTAAACAAGCTGTAACTGAAGCTGGTGGAGCTCCTGAAAATTTAGCAGATATAGAAGACGCTAAAGGAGAAAATCAAACTTACGATGTAGATGTTGTTGTCGTTGGTGGTGGAGTTGCTGGTTTATCTGCTGCAATTGAAGCTGCTGAAGGCGGAGCTGACGTATTAGTTTTAGAAAAACAAGGAATCGTTGGTGGAGCAACTACAAGATCTGGTGGTAAGCTTATGGCTAACGGAACTGAGTTCCAAAAATCTGAAGGAATTGAAGATTCTAATGATCAAATGTTCTCATACCTAAAAGAAGTAGGTGGAGACTTAATAGATGATGAAAAATTAAGCAAATTTGTTGATAACTCACTTGATACCTTCAACTGGATGACTGAAATGGGTGTTGAAGTTCAAGATGTTGAACCAATCCATTCATCTCTAAAACCATGGAGAGTACATAATACAAAAGGTGGCGGCGGTATGACCGATGGTCACGGCGGTCAAATCATCGTTCCAATGATGAATAAATACAAAGAAGTAGATGGAGATATCATCTACAACGTAACTGCAAACGAATTATTAACTAATGATAATAAAGAAGTAGTTGGAGTAAAAGCTACTGCTAAAGATGGAAGCACTGTAACTGTAAATGCTAAAACAGTTATTCTTGCAACTGGTGGATACGCTTCTAATAAAGAAATGATGGCTAGATATGCTGACTTTACAGAGGGATATTCAACTCAAGTTCCTGCTGGAAACGTTGGTGATGGAATAACTATGGCTGAAGCTGTTGGAGCTCAAATCTTCGATAGCCCTAGCGCTCAAACTGTTTATGTAAGCTACACTTCTGGAGTAGGTATAAATGAAGAAGCAGGTCTTATCGTTTCTGAAGACGGAAAAAGATTTGTTAATGAATACACTTACCAATACCATGTTGGAGATAAAATGACTAAAGAGAACAGTTCTTTAGGTTACTACATTGCAACAGCAAATGATCCAACTCCAACAGTACAATATGCAATGACTTTAGAAGACACTCCAAGTGCTGCTTCAATAGAAGAACTTGCTGAATTAATTGACTTAGATCCAGCAACATTAAAAGCAACTGTTGATAGATACAATGAACTTTGCGCAAAAGGCGTAGATGAAGATTTCGGTAAGCCAAGCGACAAGATGTATCCTATAGAAGGTGAAAAGTACTATGCAATTAAACTTAACCCTGCTGTAACAGTTACTTTCGGTGGTATTGTAACAGACCTAGAGTCAAGAGTTTTAGATGCTAACAATAATCCAATAAAAGGATTATACGCTGCTGGTGAAACAGCCTTCGAAGGATTATTCGGAACTGAATATCCAGGATGTGGACTAGCAATATCAGCGGGTTCATTCTACGGACGTATAGCTGGACAAAACGCTGCAAATGAAAAATAATCTTTTATATTAAAGCTTAAACAACCCCGTTTAAATATATTAATATAATTAATTATTTTATATATTATATCTTATAGATGAGATGAAAGAGTATGGTTTACTGAGCCATACTCTTTTTTACATACTAATCTATAACTTTTCCATATAAAAAAACAGTAAAATGACTAACGCATTTTACTGTTTTAATATTAAAGATTTTATATTTTATGCTTGACCTTCGCTTCCAAGAACTTCTTTAATTTTGTGGCTAACTAAAGTTTTAATATTCTCTCTACCAACCTTTAAATATGATCTTGGATCAAATACTGCCGGATTATTTGATAGTACATTACGTATACCTGCAGTGAATGCAAGACGTAAATCTGAATCTATATTTATTTTGCATACTGCAGAAGATGCTGCTTGTCTTAGCATTTCCTCAGGTATACCAATTGCATCAGCTAAGTTTCCACCGTATTGTTGTATCTCTTTTACATACTCTTGTGATACAGATGAAGCACCGTGTAATACTATTGGGAATCCTGGTATTCTTCTTTCAATTTCTTCTAAGATATCAAATCTTAATTGTGGCTTTTGACCTGGTTTGAATTTGAAAGCACCATGGCTAGTTCCTATAGCTATTGCTAAAGAATCAACTCCTGTACGTTTTACAAACTCTTCAACCTCAGCTGGATTTGTGTATGATGCATCTTCAGCAGATACGTTTACGTCATCCTCGATTCCTGCTAATTTTCCAAGTTCTCCTTCAACAACGCAACCATGAGCATGTGCGTAATCTACTACTTGTTTAGTTAAACGTATATTCTCTTCAAATGAATGTTTAGAACCATCTATCATAACAGATGTAAATCCACTATCTATGCAAGCTTTACAAATCTCAAAATCTTCGCCGTGGTCTAAGTGTAAAGCAATAGGAATATCTCCAGCCTCAATTACGGCTGCCTCAACTAACTTCTTTAAATATGTCGGATTAGCGTATTTTCTAGCTCCTGCTGAAACTTGTAAAATAAGAGGTGATTTTAATTCTGCTGCTGCTCCAACAATACCTTGAATTATTTCCATGTTATTAACGTTGAAAGCACCAACAGCATAGCCTCCCTCGTAAGCTTTTTTGAACATTTCTGTTGTAGTTACTAATGCCATATTCAATTCATTCCTTTCTTTTCTCTACTTATGTAGTTTAATATACCTAGCTAAGTTAAGTATACCATTTTTTTGGTGAATTTAATACTGTTTAATAAACTAACTTCACCCTGCTATATAATCTTTAATGTTCTACACTAATAATAATATAATCTTTAATGTTCTACACTAATAATAATATAATATAATCTAAAAGTTAAATATATACAACCATTTTTTTATTTAAAAGATTAAATTATTTAAATTAAACTCATTGCAACATATAAAAATAAACAATAAAATTATGAGTTACTTTTCTTCACTAATTTATAGTTAATTCAATCTCGTTACACCCGCGTTGCACACTTTTAATAAAAATACCAATAGCTCATTTCTCCGAACCATTGGTATTTTTTCATTTATGGCACACCCAAAGGGACTCGAACCCCCGACGCCTGGATTCGAAGTCCAGCACTCTATCCAGCTGAGCTATGGGTGCATATTGTAACACTATTATTTTATCACCAAAATAAGTTTGTTACAATAAAGGATTTTAGTGTATATACGGCATAATAGTACATATACCCTCACCCATACTATTATGCCGTATATGTCTGCAAAATATCTATCGAGCTCCTATAATTATAGGTTCTTCTTCACCAGCTAACTTCATTTCATATTTAAGTCTTTCTGCTAATTCTGCTCTTACTTCTTTATAACCTGTATCCTTTACTAGATTATTAAGTTCATATGGATCTTTTTCCAAGTCATATAAAAAATCCTCTTCATATATTGTGCTATCAGCATATTCATATCCATTTTTATCTGGCGCAAAAACACTATAAAGATATTTATCCGTACGTATACACCTTCCTACTCTGCTTTCACTTATTTGGGCAAAGATCTGATTCTTCCTATTACTTATATCTCCAAAGGCTACATCATAAAGATTTTCACCTACCATTTTTTCTCCAACATTTACTCCAGCCATTGCTAAAAATGTCTTTGGTAGACTCGCTGTGCTTACTAACTCCTTTACGCGCTTACCTCCCCTATACCCAGGTCCCGCAATAACTAGCGGTACATGTAAACAGCCTGAATGACATGAGCGCTTATAATCATCTGCTCCATTCAAATTTTTATCCTTATTTCTAGTTTTAAAATGAGAGCCATGATCAGAAGAATATACAATTATAGTATTTTCATATAACCCTTTTTCCTTTAATTTTGCAATAATTCGTCCCAAATTATCATCTAAACTCTTACAACATCCTAAATAATCCGGATATTCATTTTCAGCATTTCCTTTCAATGCCGCTAAATCACCTGGAAGTTTAAAATCTTTAAAGGTTTCTTTTGAACCTTCCGGTCCCTCATATCTATTTCTATCATTCTGATGATGAGGCTCTATATGCGAAATAGTCATGAAGAATGGTTTATCGCCCTTTTGCTGTTCTATATATTCTAAAGCAAAATCAGTAATACAATCTACACGATATCCTTTAAATTCGCATTTATTCATATTCTCATCAAATACATAACCATCATACCCATGAGAAGTAAACTCTAATATATCTGAAGCTCTCCAAAATCCCTTGTATCCTCCTCTTCTCTCAGGTGGAATTGCAGTTACAGTATAATCAATAACCTCTCCATTCTCAAGAGTCTCACTTGCTAAATGCCATTTACCAACATAACCTGCATCATATCCTGCTTCATAAAGATAATCAGCTAAAGTTTTAACCTTCAATGGAAGTGCTATATCATTTTTATAACAACCTATTTGAGTAGGATATTTTCCTGTTTGAAACATAGCTCTGCATGGTCCACAAACTGGTTGAGCTGTATATGCCTCATCAAAAACTACTCCTTCTTCTGCTAATTTGTCTAAATTCGGTGTAATATCTAACTCCTGTCCATAGCATCCAATAGTATCCCATCTCTGCTGATCAGAAAAGTAAAATATGATATTTGGTTTATTCATTTTTCTTCCCCCTACTTGAACCCTTATAAATAATTATCTATTACAATTATATCACACTGTTTTATAATTATAAAAATATTTGTGCATTTAACAATATATATAAACTTTTTCATTATAAACATAAAAAAACAAGTAGTTAATCAAACTACTTGTTTATTGGAGCGGGTGAAGGGAATCGAACCCTCGTAACTAGCTTGGAAGGCTAGCACTCTACCATTGAGTTACACCCGCATATTATTAAAATTTAGTGGTCGGGGTGACAGGGATTGAACCTGCGACCTCATGGTCCCAAACCACGCGCGCTCCCATCTGCGCCACACCCC
>OKWQ01000147.1_pt1 | contig 51569 bp, 40 predicted proteins | sample 1607071 | NCBI WGS metagenome assembly OKWQ01 (sample SAMN07501039, study PRJEB24779) | human gut metagenome
CTTCGGAAAGGTTAGAAAATACCAGTTCTGCGGCCAGCTGACGGAGTCCATACCAGTTTCCCACTCCCATCTTTCCGTTGCACTATCTACATCTACAAAGCGTCCCCTTCCTCAGCTAAACCCCAATTTAAGCTGAAATTGTTCGCTCTGGAGCGTGTTCTCAACTCCCCTTTGTCACATCACGGATATCCGGGAATATATTATATAGAGGTGATAATCCGTTTACAGCTGTCACCATCCTGATTTGAATGCCTGCAAAGGCAGGCAGATGGGAGTTTTAATATGTCAATCATGTTTCCGCTTTTGATTGGTATCGCAGTCAATCTGGATAACTTTGTTATCGGAATGAATATGGGGATACGCGGTCAGAAGCTTACCATATTTTCTAACTTTCTAATAGGTCTGACAACCGGAGTCTGCGCTTTCGGCTCAACCTATGCTGCCAGGTTAATTACCGGAAACTTCCTGGTATATACAAATTTTATAGGTGCTGTAATTATGATTTTCTTTGGTTACTTCTGCCTGATCAAAGATTCTATTCCCAAAAATACCCAGGACCAGGAAAACGAAACAGATTTCTGCGCACCCTGTATGCAGGAAACTGTCTTTCTGGGGTTTGTACTTGCAATCAACTGCATCCCCCCTTCTTTCAGTGCCGGTGTCATGAATATGTCTCCACTGTATATTGCATTTTTCGCAGCTTTGTTTTCCTGTATTTCTATGCATGTAAGCAACCGTTTAGGATACCGGCTGCTTCATTTCCGGTTTATTAAAATGTTATCTCCTGCTTCCTCCATTCTGTTAATTGCAATTGGTATTATCGAATTGATTGTATGACGTTCTGGTGTGAAGGATCGAAAAGAGCAGAGAATTATTAAATCATCTCTGCTCTTTTCGATGTGCTGTTTATTTCTTAAGTGTATTTTTGATTTGTATGACTATTTGCCTGAAAGAACTGCAGCAGTGATAATTGCCATATCTAATGATGATTCCCATTATTCCGCATATCACCACCGCCGCTAAAAATAACTCACTGGGAATCATTTTCAGAAAGTTTAATGTCAGGACGACTACAATGAGCGTTCCGTTGATTACACCATATTTTTCCATGTATCCACCTCCAGGATCTTAGCTGAATAAATATAAATGCAGCATGCTTAAATGAATTTATATCTCCTGTTTTTCGCAGATCCGGATGCTGACCATAAACGATATAACAGCCATAATGCAAACTATAACAAAAAAGCCTGCTGTAATTAAATATCCATTATTCATGACAAACTGAAAAATCTCCTGGTAGGAACCAATCTTTTCCTGCGTGGTGGAAAATAGCAGGGCAACCAGTCCGGCTGCCAAGATCGGCATGACTCCAATCAGGCTTCTCCCTTTCACAATTCCCACTTTGTATACAAAAGGATACATGATCAGACATGCTGCAATATCCATCAATACCCCGCAGACAAATAGACCCATATCCAAACCAGTAATCTGTACACCAAAACTGCCGGAAATAACAGCAACCAGCAGACCTCCCAGCATTTGTACGAGGGCACTTGTCAGCAGAAACAGATATCGTCCCAATACCATATTCTTTACCGTAGCAGGCAGAGATACATAAAATACTTTTATTTTCTGGCTTTCTTCTCCCAGAAACGGCGTCATTGCCAATGTAGGAAAAAGAAAGATCAGCATAAATGCCCCCATAACAAAGGAGCGCTGGAATATCACGAACAAAAATACCACAACCGGATAGAAGAACACAATTTTATTCATCATAGCTAATGTTCCAAAATCCATTTTCAAAAAACGCATTGTATTACCTGTCATCTTTTTCTCACCCCCTGAATATAAAACACTATGATCTGCTCTATACTTGGCTTTTCAACAAGAAAATCCTTACGTATATATTCCAGCTGTTCCGTTTCCAAAAGTCCTTCAAATCCAATCTGGGTTTTCTTCGCACCAATCAGCTTTTTTTCCAGATCTCCCGTCAGATCCTCCAAACCTCCTTTAATCACCACGTATTTATCCAGGATTTCATCCTTGGTGTCAAAGAATACTTTATTGCCCTGATTCAGAAAGAAAATAAAATCTGCAACCTGATCCAGATCGCTCATAATATGCGTGGAAAGCAGAACACTCCGCTCCCCATCTTCAATGTATTCCTGGAGTTCTTCCAGAATTTCCGTGCGGATGACCGGATCCAGCCCGCTTGTAGCTTCATCCATAATCAAAATCTTCGTATCCCTGGACAATGCGCAGGCAAACATGATCCGAACCTTCATTCCCTTGGAAAACTCTTTTATTTTCTGATCTTTAGGAAGATTCCATTTGGTGAGATAGTCATAAAATACTTTCTTTTGGAATGACGGATAAAATCCTGCCAGTATTGCCGCAAGTTTTGCAGCGGTATATTCTCCCGGGAGATAACACTCATCCGCAATATAGCCGATCTGGTCTTTATATTTTATTTCATCTTCCTCAAAGGTAATGCCATTTACCCTGATCGTACCCATTTCGTGTTTTAACTGTTCCATAATCAGCTTAATCGTCGTGGTTTTTCCTGCTCCATTCTGTCCTACATATCCGCAAATATAGCCTGCCGGAATCTGAAAGCTGATATCATTCAGTTGAAATCCACCTCTCTGTTTAGATAAGCCTTCTACTTCTAATATGTTCATACATTTCACTCCTCATGTAATAATGCCTCTAAGATACCTACTAACTCTTCTTTCTGAATCTGCGCATACCGTGCATTTTCAATTGCTGTTTCAAATGCCTGTTCAATTCTCTTCAGATACTGCTCGCGAACCATTTCATTATCCCTTGGCAGAACAACGCTGCCTTTGCCCTGCCGGGCTGCAACAAACCCCTCCTGTTCTAATTCACTGTAAGCCCTGGTTGTTGTGATTACGCTGATTCCCAGGTTCTTAGCCAGCTGCCGGATAGAAGGAAGTGTCTCTCCTTCCGGAATTGTCCCATTCATAATCTGCTCTTTTATCTGCTCTTTTATTTGTACATAAATCGGTAGCTCCGACTGGTTTGAAACAATGACTTTCAAACGATCACTCCTTATCAATATTGATATTATAGTATATACTGTATATATATCATTATATACAGTTGTTTGTATTTGTCAATAGTAAATTCCAAAATAAAATGATTCACCCATGATTCACCCTATAGCGAAATGTATACGCAAAAAATACCGCAGCCTTTCGGCGCGGCATTTTCACTTCTATATACTGATCGATACATTATACTGCAAATAAATCATTAAAGGCTTCGCTCATTGTCGGATGTGTATAGATCTGGTCTCTTAAAATCTGATAATCCAAATCTGCATCCATCGCAAGCTTGATTAAATTAATCATTTCATACGATTCCTCGCAAAAAAGCATCGCACCCAGAATCTTATTTGTATCTTCATCTATTATAACTTTTAATAAACCATCCGGCTGCTTTAATACCTGTGCTTTAGGAATTGCAGCGGCAGCAAGCTTTGCAATTTTAACATGATATCCGGCTTTTCCAGCCTCATCTTCATTTAATCCCACCCTGGAAAAAGAGGGTGTTATAAACACACTGTAGGGTACGTTCTGACGTTTCTTCTCATTATACTGACCTCCGTTTAACTGAGACCAGACGATTCGGAAATCATCCAGGGAAACATATGTAAACTGCAGACCGCCAACCACATCTCCCATAGCCCAGATATTTGGTGCCGTAGTTTTTCGGTTCTCGTCTACCTTTACCGCGCCTCTGGACGTAAGCTCTACGCCGGCTGCTTCTGCATTTAATTCTGCCGTATTAGGTTTTCTTCCGGTAGCGACCAGAATTGCATCTGCTTCTAATTCCTGCCTTTCACCTTTCCAGACAACGGTTAAGGATGCATGATCCCCATTATTATGAATCTGCTCAATCTGAGCACCCAACCGAAATGTAACACCGGAATTCTCAAGTGCACTTTTAATCGCATCTGCAATGTCACGGTCCTCACGTTTAATCAATATCTCACCATCCTGAAGCACCGTCACTTCTGATCCGAAACCGGAATAAATGGAGGCAAATTCCAGTCCGATATATCCGCCGCCGATAATAACCAGCCTCTTTGGCAATCTTTCCAGGTCCATTAAAGTTTCACTAAAATATACATAGGGATTATCTTTGATCCCATTTATTTCCGGAATGACAGGGGTTCCTCCCGTATTAATAAAGATCTGCCCCGCTTCCAGTTCCTGTACTTCATTTTTCATTTGTACCTTTACTCTGGTATTGGATAAAAAGCTGGCTGTTCCATTATAAATGGTCACGTTTGGCAAATCATCCAGTTTTGCAAAATTTTTCCCACGGAGCATAGCTGTCAGATTTCTTTTCTCATGGATAGCCTTGGCATACCAGTCAGCCTTTTGCGCAAAATCAGTTCCCTGGTTCCTTCTTGCTGTCTGCGAATTACGGACAAGGGATTTTGAAGGAATACACCCTACATTAATACAGGTACCTCCATACATCTGATCTGATTTTTCCACCAGTGCAACGCATTTTCCCTGTGCCGCCAGCTTTCCTGCAAGTGTCTTACCACCTTTGCCAAAACCAATTATTAATGCATCATATTCCTTCATTTTAAATCCTCCTTTTCCCGTATTTCATGAAATTTTATTTTACCTGTTCCAATAAATCATTTATAATTGTTTCCCAGTCTGCTTTGCTTCTGGCACCCGTCTGAATTTCTCCCACCTGTTTGCCATCTTTATCTACAAATATTGTGGTGGGAACTACCGAAGCATCCTGAAGTGGTCCCATCAGTAAATCCATAGACGGGAGTAAGTGGGTATAACCTGCACCCGTTTCTTCAATTGCATACTTCGCCGTCTCGATCTGGGAAGCAGAAATTGTGCCGTCATTTGTAATAACGTCTGTTACGATTCCAACGATCTGGAATCCTTTATCTGCATATTCCGTATTAATTTCACCCAACTCGGGCATTTCACGCAAACATGGCCCGCAGAAAGTTGCCCAGATATTAACCATCGTAAGCTCATGATCTTTAAAAATATCCTGGGTTACTTTATTTCCGTCAATATCCGTTGTAGTAAATGCGCTGAGGCTCGGGTTGTCATTCTGGGCCTCCATAATTTTTGAATCCCCAACGGCTATCGGGGTTTCCTTTGTCTCTTTTTCAGAATCTGCATTCTCACTGCCGGATACCGTATCATAAGACCAGTCGTTAATGCCGCCAAAATCATATACATTAGTGTATCCCGCTTTCAGCATCTTCTTGGCTGCCTGACTGCTGCGGTTGCCGCTTCTGCAATAGATCAAGATCTCCTGGTTTAAATCCGGCAGCTGCGCTAAAGGTTCTTCTCCGATTTCCTCATTTGGAATCAGAACCGCTCCGTCAATATGTTTTTCATCATACTCTTCCTGGGTGCGTACATCCAGAATAACCAGATTATCCCCGCTGTCGATCCTTTTCTTTGCTTCCTCTGCCGTAAGCTTTTGATATTCTGCCTTACCGGCTGTCTCTGATTTATTTTGACCAGCCTCTGTCGTACTCTGTATATTTTCTTTGGTCTCTTTTGGCGAAGATTCTGCTTTGTTACTGCCACAGGCGCTCAATACCACTGCTGCCGAAATCAAAATTGCTCCCATAACTAACCGTTTATGCTTCATTTTTGCCTCCTCATCAATTCATATCTGTTTAATTGTTATTGAAATTGTTACAGTTGATACTGTAATATTATCAGTTACAGTTAGGTTTGTCAAGTACTTTTGTACATTATTTCCTTTAAATAGATATTTATACTTTATTATCGCTGATGTATCTTACCGGCTTCAATCAGCCGCATCAAACGCTCACAGTGTACCGCATCAACACCTTTACCTCCCCCTTCTTTAGCAATCACAGTGAACTACTTTTTCAAAATCATAATCTAAAAGCCGATGGTAATAATGCCCCATTTCATCAAACGTAAAGCAATAGTGGAACTCATCTATATGCTTATCCTGGAAAGTAATCACATACTGGAATTCAGAATGTTGGATTTCCTCTACGGTGATATGTTCCGAAACCTCCCGGAAAACGTCAATAATCTCCTCCAGTCCGCAGGCTGGTCCCTGTAATACCTGAACTAGTTTTTTCAGAAATTCACGGCTGGTATTGTTCTCATAGATATACTTTACCCCTTCTTTTGGAACTGCAAACTCATATCTTCCTGCCTCGAACTTTACTTTCAAATCGTGAAAATGCGGTTTTACAAATTCTGCAAATTCAGCCATGCAGTTCTGCAAAGACGTTTCTTCCATTTCCCCGGTATCCAGCAAATAACAGATCAGCCCCGGATCATAAAAGACACTGACGCTTTTTCCTTCCATATAACCAATCTTAACCATACCTTCAAATATCATATCTGATATATTTTTTTCTAAATGTGTAAAATTATAGTTTTCCATTACACTGCCTCACTTTCAAATATGCTCCGGGTCTTAAAAATACTAGTATATCCGACACTGGTACCCGTCAGTTGCTCGGTTTTTGACAGACAGGTACAATGATTTTCAGACACGATTTTCAGACACGCTTAATCATTATTGTAACAAATTTTACTGATTTCTTCCAGCGTATTTCAAAATTAAAACGTATGCCAAAAACTTCATCTTATCTCTCCAACGGATTCCGTAATGCATCGATCATCCGGTTTAATTTTCTGAAGTTGCGTAAATGGAGTACTAATATCAGCACATAAATACAGCAGTAAATTGTCATTATGACTCTGAATACCAAACTGTTCCAATTTGCCCCTCTATTTATAAGAGGTATAATAAAGCAGCACAAAAGCACGGTAAAAAAAGTGGTAAGCAAAATAACCTGACGCTTCAATATCTTTTTACAGCACTCTGCTTTTGAAGTGTTATCACTGAAAATTTGGTTTTCTTCAACTGATTCTGATTTCTTTTTACGAAAATAGTAAAAACTGTTCAGCTTCATCAGATATTCCCATCCATAATCTTCATAGATAGCAAGATAACCGGATTCATCATTTTCTTCATCATTATAATCCAACTGATAAATATATTCTTCCGGCCGGCAAGCTTCAAACCGGTACGTAAATCCACCTGTTCCCAGAAACCTCCATCCTCTTCGATGCTGTTCCATCAAAAAACGCTCTTCATCTTTAAAATCAGCAATAGAAAAAAATTTATGCATTTTCTTGATTTCCATAATACCGCTCTCCTTTACTATTTTGATATAATCTTTGTATCCTTTTTAATTCTATCTGCAGGATCTGTTCTCCAAGAGGTGTTATGCGATAAGACTTTCTCTTATTCTCCTCTTTTGTAAAACGGATCAGTCCATCTTTTTCCATTTTAGATAAACTGCCGTACATTGTGCCCGGGCTGATTACAATCTCGTCTGAAGTAATCTCCTTCACATGCTGCATAATATTATATCCGTGCATTTCATTTTGCAGAGAGAATAAAATATAAAATCCTGTTTCTGTCATTGGAATATATACACGTTTAATTTTTTCATCCATTTTCTACATCCTTCTTTTCAGCATTCACTTTTATTTTTCCTTAATATTTATTGCATTCTTCACCTCGATACATCGTACTGCTATATATCGTACTTTGAGTATATCGCATTGCGATATAAAAGTCAATACAAAAAAACCCTTCTGCCATTCAGACAGAAGGATATTATAAACCATTTCAGCTGCAAAGCGTCCCCTGAATCTATTTCATATATCCACCCTTCATAGGGGACACCGCATGTTGCGCAAATATATTTAAAACACCGGACTTATACTTTTCTTTAGCCGGTTTCCACTCTGCTTTTCTTTTATCGAGAATCTGCAGTATTTCTTCCTCACTGCATTTTTTTCCATCTATCCCGGCGATTCGAAGAACTCTGTTTTTAATATCCATTTCAATCAGATCATTTTCTTTTACCAGGGCAATCGGACCTCCTTCTGCCGCCTCGGGAGACACGTGTCCGACTGCCGGTCCTTTGGATGCTCCGGAAAAACGCCCATCGGTTATAAGAGCTATCGTTTTTCCCAGTTCTGCATCAGAGGAAATGGCTTCCGTTGTGTAGAACATTTCCGGCATGCCGCTTCCTTTCGGACCTTCATAACGGATAATTACTGCATCCCCCGGCTTAACATCGTGATTCAGTACTGCCGCTATCGCATCTTCTTCACAATCAAACGGACGTGCACGAAGAAGCGCTTTGAACATTTCTTTTGGTACCGCAGAATGTTTGACAACTGCTCCATCCGGTGCCAGATTTCCCTTCAGGATTGCAACCGTTCCATCGGATCCAATGGGATCATCGAAGCTTCTGATAATATCGGTACGCTTTAAATTCCATTTTTCCAAATATCCACTGCATTTTTCATAAAATCCGGAGTTTTTTAAATCCTCCAGATTTTCGCCCAATGTCTTACCGGTGACTGTCATGGCATCCAGATGCAGCATACTCCGGATTTCTTCCATAATTGTGGGTACACCGCCAGCATAATAGAAAAACTGTGCCGGCCATTTTCCAGCGGGACGGATATCCAGCAGATAGTGTGCTCCCCGATGCATCCGGTCGAAACTTTCTGCATCAAATTCTATACCAAATTCATGTGCAATCGCAGGGATGTGAATCAGGCTGTTGGTAGATCCCGAAATTGCTGCGTGAACCATTACTGCATTTTCAAAACTTTCCTTTGTTACAATATCCCGTGCCTTAACTCCTTCTTTTGCCAGCTGTACCGCACGAACCCCCGCTTTGTATGCAACTTCTTTTAAATCTTCACAGGTTGCAGGCATAAGTGCACTTCCCGGCAGCATCAGCCCCAGCGCTTCTGCCATTATCTGCATGGTAGATGCGGTACCCATAAAGGAACATGCTCCGCAGGATGGGCATGCGTGCTGTTTATAGAATGTAAGCTTCTCATTCGATATTTCCCCTCTCTGACACATGGCACTATAGGCGCCGATCTGCTCCAAAGTGAGCATATCCGGACCGGCATCCATAACCCCTCCGGTAACAATGATACTTGGTATATTGATTCTTCCGATACCCATCAGCTGCGCCGGGACACTCTTATCACAGCTTGCAATGAACACTCCGGCATCAAAAGTTGTGGCATTTGCATGGATCTCAATCATATTAGCGATCATATCCCGGCTGACAAGGGAATAATTGATACCATCATGTCCCTGAGCCATTCCATCACATATATCCGTGGCATAATATCTGGCTGCTTTTCCTCCATGTTCATTAATACCCCGAACAGACTCTTCTACAAAGAGATTCAGATGTGCACTTCCCGGGTGGCTGTCGCCATAAGTACTCTCAACCATAATCTGTGGTTTCTCTAAATCTTCCACGGACCATCCCATTCCCATTCTAAGAGGATCCATTTCCGGTGCCAGCTGACGAATTTTTTGACTGTTATACATAGTTCATTCTCCTTTTTATACATACGATCTTTTATTCTCACCTTTACGTGTTAATTCATACGATGTTTTATGCTATGAATATAAATCTTTCATTCTTAAAAGTCAAGTATCAGATGGAATATCGTAAATTTTGTATGTATTTTTGCTTTTGTTTTGTTCATTATTCTTAAAATTCATAGGATGACTTTTACTGGATTTATTTATATAAAGAAAACATTGAAAATCAACCCGTGATACTATATAATCATTTCCAGGAAGGTGATCATATGAATTCAGAACAAAATCAAGATAAAAAGAATCTAACCGGACAGGCATCCGATTTTATTATTCAATATATTAACGAACAGCATTTACAGCCTGGGGACCGTCTGCCGAACGAAACAGTATTCTCTAAATCACTGCAGATTGGACGTGGAACCGTACGGGAAGCGATGAAATTACTGGAATCCAGAAATATTGTTGAAATCAGACAGGGTTCCGGTACTTATGTATCTGCCAAAAAAGGGGTTGCCGACGATCCTCTGGGACTTATTTTCATAGATGATAAAGAAAGCCTCGCTAAAGATCTGATGGAAATCCGTTTTATGATTGAACCATCAATTGCGGCTATGGCTGCCCAGAATGCCAATGAGCAGGAAATCCTGCAGATACAGGGACTCTGCCAGGAGATCGAATCGCTGATGCGTGCAGGTATAAACCATACACAAAAAGACATTGAATTTCACACGGCCATTGCCATGAGCAGTAAAAATGTGGTAGTACCCCGGCTGATTCCCATAATCAACAGTACTATTGAGTTATTCATTGATTTAACCGAGAATACTTTAATAGAAGAAACTCTTCAAAGCCACCGTGATATAGTGAATGCCATTTCCAGGCACGATGCAGTAGGTGCCCAGGATGCCATGTATCTTCATCTTGTATATAACCGACGCCGTATCCGTAATTAACATGGTGTAAATATTTTCTGATAAAATCAGAAACCCCAGCCGCAGATCCTTCACGTTATCTGCAGCCGGGGCTTCATTTATATTCTAATCTTAGGGAGATTGAACATGCTATTTTCCATTAATGGATATCTGTTTAACGGTTTTATCTATTTTCGAATTCTCTTTTTAGAATCAATTCTTTACCGGAAATACCAGGCTGCGTCATGTTAAGCGGCTCCAGAATGGTATCTATCTCTGCTTCATTTAACAGCCCTTCCTGTACCACCAGTTTTCGTACCGGTGCACCGCTTTTAATTGCTTTTTTAGCTACTTCCGCTGCTTTCTGATATCCTACGTGAGGACAGATGGCGGTAATCGTTCCAACGCTGTTTTCTACTAATTCCTTACATCTTTCTTCATTAGCCGTAATTCCGGTTACGCAGTTGTCTACAAAAGTCTGAACAGCATACCCCAGGGTATCAATCGACTGGAAAAGACAGTAAAATACAATGGGCTCAAATGCATTTAATTCCAATTGTCCTGCTTCTGCGGCCATGGTAATAGTCATATCATTTCCGATAATGTTAAACGCAACCTGATTTACTACTTCCGGAATTACCGGATTTACTTTGCCCGGCATAATAGAGGAACCATTTTGTTTTGCCGGAAGATTGATTTCCCCAAATCCTGCCCTTGGTCCGGATGACATTAAACGAAGGTCATTCGCAATTTTAGACAAGGTAACTGCACAGGCTTTTATTGCTCCTGATACGGCTACAAACGGGTCCAGGTTCTGGGTTGCATCGATCAGGTCAAATGCCTGAACAAATCCAATACCGGTAATCTCAGAAAGATTTGGCACAATTCTTTTTAAGTACTGTTCGTCTGCATTCAGTCCGGTACCAATGGCTGTTCCTCCCATGTTGAGGGTGAGCATTTCCTCCATTGCTTTATCCATACGGTTAATATCTCTTTGTATCGCTACCGAATAAGCGCGGAATTCCTGTCCCAGACGAATGGGTACTGCATCCTGCATCTGTGTTCTTCCCATTTTGATCACATGGTCAAATTCCTGGGCTTTTGCACAGAATGCTTTATACAGTCTTTTTAATTCCTTTTGGGCATTCTTAAGCAGGTTCAGCGAAGTCATTTTACCTGCAGTGGGGATTACATCATTTGTGGATTGCCCGCAATTTACATGATCATTGGGGTTTACGATACTGTAATCACCTTTTTCGCCGCCCAATATCTCAATTGCCCTGTTGGCAATTACTTCATTGGCATTCATGTTCAGTGAAGTTCCCGCCCCGCCCTGAATGGGATCTACAATAAAATGTTTGTGCAAATGTCCGTCTAATATCTCATCACAAGCCTGTACAATGGCATCTGCTATTTTTTTATCCAGCTGCCCTACTTCACAGTTTGTGATAGCTGCTGCTTTTTTTATGTATGCAAGGCTGTTGATAATCTCCGGATGCATAAATAACCCTGTAATCTTGAAGTTTTCTGCCGCTCTTAAGGACTGTACCCCGTAGTATACATTTTCCGGAACATCTTTCGTCCCTATTGAATCATTCTCCATACGATACTTTACGCCATCCAGCTTTACTTTTTCAACCATGATACCTGATCTCCTATCTTCTTTGCCGTGTATTTTATACTTTTTTTGTTTTGATTTGCTTTGTTTTGATTGACCTCATTATATACGAGGGTTATAATATAATCAAATACAAGTTTTTTTATATAACTTATAACCTGTATGTTATATCACATTGGAGGCGGACTATGTTTTCATCAATGAAATATATTTATGAAGTATATAAGGAAAAAAGCTTTTCCAAAGCGGCTAAGAATCTGTACATTTCCCAGCCCGCTTTAAGTGCCACTGTAAAACGGACAGAGGAACAAATCGGTGCACCTATTTTTGACCGCAGCAGCAATCCCATACGCCTGACGGACTGTGGCGAAAAATACATTCTTGCAATCGAACAGATTCTCAGTATTCAAAACGATTTCACCAATTATGTCACGGATTTAAACCAATTAGAAACGGGCAGCCTCTCCATCGGAGGCAGTAATCTGTTCTCCTCTTACGTGCTTCCACCTTTGATTTCGGAATTTACCCGGCTTTACCCGAAAATCCATGTTGATCTTCTGGAAGAAAGTACTTCCAGGCTGGAACAACAGCTTTTAACGGGCACACTTGACCTGATCATTGACAACTATGTGTTTGACGAAGCAGTATTCGCAAAGCATTTGTATCAGGAAGAACATCTGGTTCTGGCTGTACCTAAAGCACTTTCTATCAATCAGACACTTGAGGATTACCAGATAGATCCGGCTGCCATTCGTGACGGCAGTTTTCTGAATACCGGATTCCCGTCTGTACCTCTGATTTCTTTTCAGGATGAGCCTTTTGTTTTCCTGAAAACAGAAAATGATACCGGAGAGCGGGGGCTTACCATCTGCCAGAACCATGGTTTTAAGCCAAATATTATCCTGAAACTGGACCAGCTGATGACTGCATATAACGTTACCTGTTCCGGGATGGGCATCTCTTTTATCAGCGACACGCTGGTTGCCTGTGTACAGCCTCATCCCGATGTGCTGTATTATAAAGTGGATGACAGTAAAATCGGACGAAACATATATTTCTTCCGTAAACAGAATAAATATATGACCCGCTCCATGCAGGAGTTTCTGAATCTGGCATCCAGAAAGTCACAGCTGTAAGTTTCAGACAACATAAAAATCTGAATAGCAGCGGAACAAAAGCCGAACTGCTGCTGCCCGGTTGACACCCTCGCTTAAAAGGTATAACATGGATTTATTATAAGCTTATGGCTTCATTTATGTTTATGGCTTCATTTATGCTCATGGCTTCATTTATGCTCATGGCTTCATTTATATGAGTTTCTATTATGGATATTCCGTACTATTATTTCATTAAATACAGCGAAAGGAGTTACTTTGTAATGAACTATAATTATACCCTGGTGGACTGGCTGCTGTTTTTCTACATCTACTGCTTTATTGGCTGGTGTATTGAATCCACCTTTGTTTCTGTCAAACAAAAAAAATTTGTGAACCGCGGGTTCATGAGAGGGCCATTTCTACCACTATACGGAAGCGGAGCTGTGCTGATGCTCTATGTATCCATTCCGGTCCGCAATAATCTTCTGATGACCTTTCTGTCAGGCTGTATTGCAGCTACAGTTCTGGAATATGCCACTGGAGTTGCCATGGAAGCACTTTTCAAAGTCCGTTACTGGGACTACAGCGATCAGCCCTTTAATTTCCAGGGTCATATCTGCCTCAGCTCTTCCATCGCATGGGGATTTCTAACAATTGCCCTAGTAAAATTCATCCATGGTCCGGTAGAACATCTGGTGCTCTCACTGAATGATTCTCTGGCTTCCATCACAGCTACCGCTCTGACTGTTATAATCGCAGCTGACCTGGCACTCTCCTTCAAGGCTGCACTGGATATCCGCAATATGCTGGAAAAGATGACAAAAGCAAAGGACGAACTTTTAAAAATTCAAACCAGGCTGGACGCCATTATTGCATTCTCGGACACTTCTTTTAGTGACAGGGAAACGCCCAAAGAAAGTTTCACACAGACGGCGCGGACCCAGCTTGGCGAGTTAATGCAGGGAATTCGCGAACGGCTGGATACCCTTACGAAAAATGCTTTTGAGAATAATGACAGTGCAAAAGAAAATACGGCACAGTTTCGCGATGAGCTGGAACATTTAAAAGAGAAGTATATTATTGAAAGAGAAAAGAGAAATTCCCTGCGGGAACGCCTTGGATTTTACAAAAGAGATATGTTAAAAAGCCATCCCACTGCAAATTCCAAAAAGTTTAAAGATGCTTTCATTGAATTGAAATCTGCAGCGGAAGAGCGTAAGAAAAAGAAATAGCCGGAATCTATTGTCCTTTCCAGGATTTTGGTCTGCATAAGGTTTTGGGCAGCTTAGTATTCTCATTACCCTGAGCGGCATTCACCTGGGCCTGGGTGAGAAAAAGACTTTCGCTCAGGTCTGCATTTCGAATATTTGTATCCCGCATATCCGCTCCCAGGAAATTCGTTCCGAACAAACTGCAGCCCTCCAAATTAGCCGCAATCAGCAGGGACATGCTAAGATCCTGTCCATCCAGATTAGCTTTTTTGAAATTTTTCCCCATATTATCGGACCTTCTGACTGTGTTTTTTCCGGGAGCAATGGAATTGGCTGTAAGTTCTCCTGCTTTTTTCAATATAAGGTTAACCCTGGTACGGTATTCCTCAATATCAATCTGTAATATTTGATCAGGCGGAAGTGCTGTCATGTTCTTGTATTCGGTAATCAGGGCATCGATATCTTCCGCCAGCTTTTCAGCCGGAATGACAGCAGCTGCTTCCGCCAGGTACCACACCATCTGATGCAGCTGCCAGACCGCCAGAAACACCTGGAAAATCTCAGATGCCGCTTCCGGACGCTGCTTCCATGACACGCCACCATAAATATCACTGGTTACTTTCTGCCCTGCACCGAGACAGTCAAATGCCATGCATCCTTTCAGATTGTACTGCATCAGTTTTTTATGCACGGCACAGCTAAAATCTGACATAAGATTCGTACAGGGTTTCCCGGCTGGTTTATCATTTGGGAAACCCTCTGATTTTGAAAAATATAATGCGGTGCAGCAAAGCCCGCTGCATTTTCTACAGTCTATTTTCAGGCTCCGGACTAATTCTTTATATTTCGTTGATTTATGTAATGTTTGCATCTGTCTTCCTTTCCTGGCAAACCGCCATTACCATTGGCATTTCTTGGATAGATACGCAAATCTGCATAATTTATATTTTACCCCATGAAATTATCATTGGCAACAAAAAAAGCAGCCAGGTGTACGGAACCGGTGCGGGCTGCACCTTAAAATTTACGATGTTCAGCTTAACCTGGAGCACCAGACGTATGAGCCCTCATACTATTTAGTTCTTTATGAAGTTGAACTGCCATAAATACGGTTATCAGGGCAGAGATAACATCAGAAACAGGTTGTGCATATAGAATTCCGTTCATTCCCCAAATAAATGTAAGTAACAATATGACGGGTATAAAGCAGATCCCCTGTCTGCAGGCTCCAAGGATAAATCCTTCTTTTGCTTTTCCAAGTGCAAGAAATAATGAGGAATAGACGGTGTAGAAGCCAAAAAGGAAGAAAGAAATTCCATAAGCCGCCAATGCTTTTTGACCGGTCTTGATCAGTTCCGTATCATTTTTTGTGAATTGTGAAATGATTTGCGTTGAGAATAATGAGATAATGAAACCAAAAATCACGCAGAATACGGTTGACCAAATTATGGTAGTTTTAATCGCTTTATATAAGCGGTCATATTTTCCAGCTCCATAGTTATAGCCTGCTATGGGTTGAAATCCTTTAATAAAACCAAACACCATCAGACTTCCCATGGAAACAATTCTAGTGACATCGCCCATACCTGCGATTACAGAGTCCCCATATCCGTTTATTTTTGCTATTCCGCTGATGAGGGCGATGGAAATACTTGTTAATAACTGAAAGATCAACGTTGGCACACCGATCTTAAATATTTCAGATAAAATTCCTTTAGCAAAATAGCAATCCTGAAATCTAAAACTGAAATTACTCTTTTTACTGAAAATATAGAACAAATAAACAACTGTAGATACTACCTGTGAAATAGCTGTTGCAATCGCGGCTCCGGCGATGCCCAGGTCCAGTGTATAGATAAATACCGGGTCTAAGATCACATTCAGTATAGCTCCAGCCAATAATGCAAACATCGTTGTTTTAGCAGAACCTTCGCTGGTTACAATGTTATTCATAGTGACATTGAATACATTAAATATAGATGAAATGATATAAATACTTGTATACGTCACCGCATAAGGCAAGATACTTTCTGTTGCCCCCAATAGTTTCAATATTGGGTTTAGAAAAATTATCGTACAGATGATAACTGCTGCGCCGGTAATCACGCTGCAGTACAGAGCGGTACTTGCAACTTTATTTGCAGTATCTTTATCACCGCGCCCTAATAACCTGGAAATATAGGATGCGGCTCCATTTCCAAACAGAAGCCCCAGCCCTACAATGACTTGCCCCAGCGGAAAAGCAACCGCTATTGCACCATTTTGCGCAGTTCCCAATCCCGCAACAAAATAAGCATCAACCAAATTGTAAAGTGCATTCACCATCATACCAATCATGGTCGGCAGACCTAAAGCTAACAGCGCTTTTGGAATCGGTACCTTTCCTAATAAATCTGTTTTCTTGTTTTCATTACTCATTACAAACTCCTTCCTTATCCCGAAACTGGTTATAAAATACAGTACTATAAATTATAGTATATAAGGTAACGATTATGATACTACTATAATTTATAGTAGTTGTCAATAAGGAATGGAGATATTTTTTTGGATGGTATATTATTGTAAGGAAATCTCATTGCCTGCTCCGAGTATTCCGCCAGTGCGGGTTTAAAATTGGCTCTTTTTATAATTGGCGAGTTTTATAATTGCTTTCTGACAGCTGTGTATCATACTTTGTGGGGAATTTGTTCCAAAAGCAGAAGGCGTTGCGGGCTACGCTGACTATTTTCGGGACAAATTCCACGTTTATGTTATCGTCTGTTCGGGAATACGATTTACAGAACAAAAATAACTGTATAACTCCATTGTTTCTTCTTCCTGCTCTGTTCCGACTGCATTATTACAGATATCATAGATGATCTTCTGCATGGTCTCATTTTGAAAATACTTAAACGGGACTCTGCCCCACTGATCAGGAAACGCTTCTCGCTTAAAATATCTCCAAAATGAAATTCTATTCTCATAAGGCAGAATCAATTTATATTTATGATGGAGTTTTATCTGTTGATCCTTACATTCTTTTCCCCAGAAATATTCATCTGCCATTGCTATTCCGATTATACATCTTTCATCTTCTCCACCATTTCCACAATCAGTCAGGATGACTGCTGAATTCGGTTGCACATTTGACGGTGTTCTTGGTCTGCCTTTCATTTCGCCGCTTAAAAAGCATCCCGTTTCAACATAATCCAAATTTGTAATTTCTTCCTCCAGAATATCATATGCCACTTGCGATTTTAAAGGAATTTTCATTGTATACATACGGTTACGGTACTTAATATCCCTTTCCATTCTTTGCTTTCCCGTTTCAATTACCCTTAAGCGTTCCTCATTTAACTTTTCAATTTTCGTTTGAATAGAGATGTTCTTTAACGTTAAATACTGTTCAAATGCTTCAGGAAACAGAAACAATTTCTCACTTTTTGCAAAGCAGACAGTAATTTTATTTTCAGAAAGCTCTGTTATCACACCTTTTCCATATTTCTTATGCTTTACTGCTTGACCTAATATATTCATTGAATTCCTCCCTAAAAAAAGAGCCTTTCCTGCACAACACTTAAGTGTCAACATTCCAAGCTCTTTTTGTTGTTCTCACATACGCTAAATAGTTATTCCTCCGGCTGTGCCTGAGTCTGCTGCTTTCTTTCACTTATGCGCAGCACAATCTCATCAGTATCTACCTGTAATTCAATTTTATCACTCATAAGTTCTGGAATATCCTTAACGGTAAGTATAACACCTGTTTTCAGTCCGTCAGCATCAATCGTGATTGTATCAATCATATCCCCTGGTAAAGAAGCATATGGAATTTCCATAAGCAATTTTTCCAACTGCCCTCCAAGTTTTTTATCATTTGCAAGAAGAATATGAATGACACTATTGACTTTTTCATCTGTTGTTAATGCCTGAAAGCTAATGTGCAAAATTTCATCATTTAATGGATTGAAAGATTTTTCCTTGATTTGTACCGGAATAATCTTTCCATCAAGATCCAGTGAAAGTTTGCTGCCTTCACGTTTCTGGCGAATCAATCTGCGCGCTGTCGTTTCTTCCAACTGAATGGAAAGTGACTCTGGTAGGGATTTACCAAACACGTTACCCGGAATCATACCGAGACGTCTCATTTTCTTTGCCTTTACAGTAAAATCACGCTTTTGAACACTAATGTTTTCCATTTTTTAATTCCTCCTGTATTTTGTGATTTATGTTTATTTGTTGCCTTAAAACATTACAATCGGTGAACCCCTGACAAGCCTATAAAAAAAGAAGAGCTCTTCATACAACGCCGCTAAGCGTAATACCAAAAGCCCTTCTTTAAGACGGTTCTTTTTATTTTCAATTGATTGTAATGAATGTAGTATAACATAGAATTAAAAAAAAAGCAAATTGCAGAAATTTATTACAAACTACGTTCAACACATATGATCATTTATCATATAAATTTGTTAATTCACTGACATTGTTTCAATTAATGATAATTTATTTTGATGCTTCAACATAGCCCCTGACACTATAACTGTACATAAAACCACAAGGATACAATACACTGCGGCAATTCCAAACGGGAATTGATAATTCAAATAAGTCATAAGTCCATTTTTCAAGAATAAACAAAGGAGATTCCCAATACCTCCACCTATGAAAAGAGATAACACCAAGCCGATTGCTATGATAATCAATCCTTCATAGCGCACCATAGAAGCAAGCTGTTTTTGTGACATTCCAACCGAGCGCATAAGGGCAAATTCTTTTTGCCGGGTTATGATACCAGTCAGTATAGTATTAACTAAATTCATAACTGCAAAGCATCCAATCAAGGCAACTGCAACCATAAGCGCAAGTTTCATTCCCTGCAGGAAATTCTCATTTTGTGCAATCGCTGCAGACAGTGTTGTAATTTTAAGTTCTGGTGTCTCAGTCATAATCTGGTCTATTTCCATTTCGGCTTGTTGTTCTAACTGATTAGAAACACGAATTGTATACTGATACGCTGTATTGCAGGATGCAAGATTATTCATGGCATCCAAAGGTAACATGAAACTATCTATTTTATCTCCGTTATCCCCTATCTTGCTTTGATCAAGAATCATACCAATCTCAAAATCCATATTACGACAATTAGATCCATCAAATACTTTTAACGTAATAGTTTGCCCAACCTCTAAATGAATATTCAAATTCTTTTCCAAATCATCGGGTCTGCCAATAATAAGCTGGTTTTTCATAGCCATTTTATCATAATCCAACATGGTTCCCTCTGCAGCACAAGACTGTATCAACTCCATATCTTCACGATTAAAACTTACAATGGCAGCATCAGATTCCTCCGCCTCAAGTTCAGCAGATACCGGAAGATAATGATACTCAGTGATAGATTCCATTCCCGAAATACCGGATAAGGTAGCCTTTACACCATCTGTAAACGGATTTGATTCTTGAATTTTCTCTAACGACTGATTCAGCAATGTTTCATTGCTTATATTAATAATGAACTGCCCTCGTGGGAATCCTGACAGAGACATATCTTCTGCATTGATGGAGGAAAGAATCGAAGACACTCCCAGCAGCAATGTACCCGTAATAATCAATGACATAATCGTCAGAGCATTCTTCTTTCGGTTACTCGCTATCTGTTTTTTTGCTAACATGGCAGGTGAGATTTTCATTGGCCGAAATGTCTGATTTTCTTTTTCCACCTGTGTTCCAATATAACGATATGCATCTATAGGCGATACTGTTGCCGCTATCATAGCAGGTTTTCTAATGGAAAGTCTTACCGTTATATACACCAGGACAGCGACTAATGGACATACCCATAACAGACTACCAGGCTGAAATCCCTGTGGAATTAGTAAATAGGATAATACCGCTCCCGCCGCGAGACCGATTGGAATGGATATTACAGATAGCGAAAATCCCTCACGAAACACCAGTTTCTTCACTTGCCTTCCAGTCATACCAATTGTCCGTAACTGCCCATACTCTTTAATTGAATTGATAATGGCAATATAAAAAATACAGTATATCACCAAAACGCCTGCCACAATAATAACAGCCAGTCCGGCGATTGCTGCCCCGACTAAAAAGATAGATGGTTTGGACAGATTGATATATGCCTCATTCATAGATGGCATTTTTTCAATACCTGCACTTTTTATAACTTTTTTAACTGATTCCTCAATATCTGCTTTGGAGTCAGCTGAACTTGTATTTACCCGAATCATAACCGAGGGAGGAAAGTTTTCCCACCCTTTCTGTGCAACATAATATTGTTCAGAAACAATGGCAGCGTATAAAGTTCGGTCCGTCCCTGCAGCTCCCGTTTTCAAATACCCGGAAATCACAAAATCCGTTTTTTCCTGTGTGCCGGGCATAGTAATGGAAATTGTATCACCTATCCCAGCATTTATCCCCAGATTATCCAGATAATCTTTTTCGATAAGTATTTCGTTTTCTGATTCTGGCATCTTTCCATCTGCCACAGCTAAGCCATTCACCGTGAGGGCATCTGAATTAGAATAAGAAACATTCAATCGACTGTTCTTTTCCTTACTGCTTCCCATAGCGGCGGAAAGACCAGACAGCCTCACTTGTTCATTTAATTGAATCTTCTCAAACTGTTTTTGACTAATGCCTGAAACAAGTGCGTGATAGGAACCCGTAATGCTATTTCCACCATTTCTGTTTACAGTTGTAATACCTGAAATCAAAAGTAATACCGTAGACATTAGCATGGTTGCTAAGGTAATTGCCGAGATAGAAATTCTTTTTTTCAGTTTATCATGCTTCAATTTAGCAAAAGCTATTTTATAAGTAATCGCACTTGTGTCATTTTCAAAAGGCCAAGTCATAGCCAGCCACCTCCTATTCTATGCTCTTGCCATCTTCGATTCGCACAATACGGTCTGCAAGCTGGGCAATCTCATTGTTATGGGTAATCATTACAATCGTTTGATTAAACTCTCCGCTGGTGCGCTTCAAAAGTCCTAGCACATCGGCGCTGGTTTTACTGTCAAGGTTCCCGGTTGGTTCGTCGGCAAGGACTATGGCAGGTTTGCTAATGAGTGCACGGGCAATTGCAACCCGCTGCTGTTGTCCTCCTGAAAGATTATTGGGCATATTCTTTAATTTATCCTCCAATGCCAGCATCCCTACAACCTCATCCATGAATTTCTGATCCACTGTATTGCCATCAAGCTCTACCGGCAGGACAATATTTTCATACACGTTTAAAATCGGCACCAGATTGTAGTTCTGGAAAACAAATCCAATATTGCGACGACGAAAAATTGTCAATGCTTCATCGTTCTTTTTGGCAAGTTCTTCCCCCCTGACAATTACACTGCCAGAAGAAGGTGTATCAAGCCCGCCCATCATGTTCAGCAGCGTAGATTTTCCACTTCCGGATGTTCCAACCACTGCTACAAATTCCCCCTGCTCCACGGAGAGATTCACACCATCCAGGGCACGGGTAATGTTTGGCTCCACTCCGTAATATTTTTTCAGATTAAAAGTTTGTAAAACACTCATATTCCAATACTCCTCACTTTCAATGTTCTTCAACTGTTGATGGGACTATTATAAGATTCAAATGTCACAGAAATGTCCGAGGTATAGACAACTTTTTCTAAAAATCAGTCTCGAATGTTACAAATCACGGACAATTCAAAAAAATAAAGCGGCAATCCTCCCAAAAGGGCTGATCACCGCTTCATCATTTGCATGGAAGAAAAACAGAAAAGATGGAACCTTTTCCAACCTCCGACGTAACTTTCATATAACCGCCCTGTCGTGTGATTATTTCACGGGCCAAATACAACCCAATACCAACACCTGGCTCATCGTGTACTGCTTCCTCCCGGTAAAAGCGCCGAAAAATGGATGCCTGATTACTCTCTGGAATCCCTTTGCCAGTATCAGCAATATCCAGCTTTACATACATTTCCCATTGTTCTACTGAAACACTGATCCTGCCACCGGCGGTAGTATATTTTACTGCGTTGTCCAGCAGATTGAAAAGAGCCTCCGTCGTCCATTTGCTGTCATGGGACAGGTGTAAATCCTCCGGACAGTTAACTGTCACAGAAATATTCTTTTTTTCAGCGCCATAGACAATACCACTCATAGCCTGCGCAAGTGTGGTATACAACTTGCAATCGTTCTTTTCTAAATGAATAGCTCCTGTTTCCAACCGAGAGGTTTTTATAAGAGACTGGAAGAGAAAATCTAATTTATCGGTTTGATTTTGGATACCTTGCAAAAAGTCTATTCGCTCCTGTTCTGTGACTGACTTTGTCAGTAACGTGTCAGTTACCATTCTAAGATTACTAACTGGCGTTTTTACCTGATGGGAAATGTCTGATACCAGTGTTTGAAGTTCCTGACGTTCCTGATCCACCTTGCGTCGATTTTCCCGCATAATATCATATAGCCGGGAAATCCGGTGAATAATGCAGGCAAAGAGTGTTTCGCTGTCAATAGCCTGCTCTGGCTTATCATTGCCGCTTATCATGCGGTCCAAAGTTTGGCACAGATCGCCGGTAAACATGGATAAGCGTCTGCCAAAACAATATACCAGAAGGAACAGCCAGACAAGAGCGCAAACCGTCAACATCACACCAGCCCAAAGCATAAGGGTGTTCTCAATTAGTATGTAAAAGAACACGCTAATTATTAGCATGGAGCATATTGCACCTGCTCCAATGAGCAGACACATATTTTTGACTGAAAGACATTTCTGCTTCATTTCCGTTCACCCCCAGTCCATTGATACCCCATTCCATAAACCGTTTTAATGTAGGTGTCTCCCTCTGCTTCGATTTTCCCTCGTATGCGGCTAATAGCAGTTGTCAGGGTGTGTTCGTCCACATAATTATCCTCTGCGTCCCATAACTTTTCTAGCAGTTGACCACGGGTAAGTACCTGGTTGGGATTTTTACAAAATAAGTTCAACATCTTAAATTCCATTGAAGAAATCGTCAGCATTTTTCCATTCAGATTGGCAGTCAACTCCGAAAAATCAAGAAACAATCTGCCATCATTGTAAATATCTTTTGTTGGTTTGTGGTGTTCCAACATTGCAAACATTGCATTGATTTTTCTCTGTAAGGCACCAATGGAAAATGGTTTTGTAATATAGTCCACTGCTCCCACCTCATAGCCCCGTATCTGGTCGCTTTCCTGATCGTTGGCAGTCAGAAATATGACTATCGTATCCGGATGTTCCGGTTTAATTAACTGACAAACATCATATCCATTGCCATCCGGCAGATTGATATCCATCAGCACCAGTTCAAATGACTTTGTGTTCAGTTCTTCAGCGGCTGTATGTGCGTTTAATGCTGTGGTAACATCATAGCCATCCGATGTCAGATTGTAGGCCAGCGTTTTATTCAAAAGTGTGTCGTCCTCGACAATTAAAATCTGTTTCATATCGTCATTTCCTCGCTTCAAATTTTGTATTTAGTATAACAGGCAAATGTCCTTAAAATGTTACAGTTGGCATTCAATAAATAATATTATATTTTGCTACACGGATTAAATCAAGTTATAGAATTCAAAGAAGCCAGGTGACACAAACAAAAAAACCTTACCAATTTTCAATCATTTTTGAAAATCAGTAAGGTTTTTCTATGTCATATTGAAATAAATTTTACTCATTTAGTGAGATCCAATGTTGCCAAATCTTTGCCGCAGCTTAAATAAATTTGTTTGGAATCCGCTTAAACACTGGGTTCTTTAGCACTTACATCATTCCCACTCGACTTCTATATCTTTTCAAATGGCAATTATATGTATTTTTAGTTCGCTTTTATTGTAGATTTTTGCAAAACCACACGCACTTTATCTGTATTATCAAAATCTTTTGTAGCCAAATTGTAGCCAGTAGATTTCATTCACCTCAACACCTGCAAGCCACTGGATATGATTTAAAGTAGGTAAAGCACTTGACACAAAAATGTTTCAAGTGCTTTACCTTTTCCCGTTCATTTATGAGCGGATATCATGATTGCTATTCAATTTTTAGGATGTTCTCATCAATCCTCCTCACTACACTATGCGTGTATGGCGTAAAATATTTTGTCCAAAAGCCATAGGCGGTAGGGTTGAGGCTCTCAAAATCCACACCAAAGCGAGTATAGCCCTCCGACTTTAGCGTGGCTATCGTGAAATTGAGCAAGTTTTGATAAGCACCTTTTCCCCGATGTTCAGGCAGGCAATAAGCGCCTTGAATGTGACGGTAATCCCCTCCGCTTGCAGCAAACGCTTCACCTAAGTCCGAGATTTTAACAAATGCACACAACAATTTATTTTGTTTAGCCACAAAATAACGAGCACTCTCGTTTTGACACAGTTTTGCAAAACTTTCAATGGTGTCGGGTTTCCGGTTCATAAAAAATGGACTTTTACAGAAATGTCGATTGAGTTGATAGTCTAACGGATAAATGGACGGATATTCATTTGGTGCAAGCTCTGAAAATTTGTATTCTTCGCAAGAAGCGCAAGGGATCACCTCCATTGGACGGATTGCATCCATACAGCGCAGACCAAAGCCGTAAAGATAAAACTGCCGTTGTAGTTCTTCATCATGCGCATATAAACACACAGCATGAGCAACCGCTTCAGCGTTTACCCACTTAGCCCCATTTGCTTGATACATAGCGGCATAGATTTTTGCACGGTTTTGCTTTACCGCACCATTTGCACCCATAGGTGAGAAAATCCCTCTAACGTCTGTAGAGCCAAAAGCTTTATCAAAGGGCGGATAGCTGCATAAAAAGCCAAGCATCTTATCTCCCTCAAATGCAGCTACACCAAACCCATTGTTCGCAAAGGGAGTTAAATCGGGCACATTTTCAATTGGCGGTAGTGCGGGAACGTGACGGCGTTCTTCTTCGTAACTCGCTAAAGCCAGTGCGGTTGCTTCAGGGATATGGGCATGCGTAAAATCAACAATTTTCATATGGATTCATCTCCATTTCGTAAATTTTTTGTAGTGTTTGAATCTGTAAGTGCTTTACTTCCTCCGATTCCGCAAACTTATACCACTCCACTAACCGATATCCAAATATAATAATCATCATTTCCCAAATACAGCTTTTTGATATATAGGATATGTCTACATATTCTGAAAAGCCTTTATAGTAAGCAGGTACGCAACTTCTGTAATATTCCACCATGTGCTCGACATCTGCTTCATCGGCAATCAGGCTTGCAATATCCTCACCAAGATATCCCCACCCTGCGGTATCCCAGTCAATCACTCGGATATTCCCATTTGAATAAAAAATATTTGTTATCCAAAAGTCTCTATGACACCAGACCACCGGCAAGCTTTCAATTTGTTCCCATATTGTATCAAAATGTTCATCAACATCAATTAACATTTTGCAGAGATGTTTCGGAATCTCACAGTTTTCAGAACGGATGTAATCAAACACCTCATTCCACGACCGATAGTGGAGGTAACTCTTTTTTGCAAATTCAACCTCACTCAAATTCGTCATTTTTTTCAGCACATCTGCCTTTTGTGCATAAAGCCTGCCCTGAAACATGCCCAATTCCTCAGCCGCACACTCATACATCGCCCCCGTCAAGTCAAGTCCTGACACACCCTCTACATACTCCATCCATATTTGTACTTCATCATCTGTAATTTCTTGATAATAACACTTCGGAGAGCGTAAAGATTCATCGAACAGCGCATCTATGCCGCATGCATAAAGGTCATATTCTCTGCGCCATGAGCCCGCATCAAAGTTACGCTCCCATTTTTTCTGGGTTTTATGGACAATTTTAAAAGGCAACTCCTTTTTTTCAGACATTTTTGCAATCCCACTTATTAACCTCACATCACCCACAGTTCCGCCATGGAGAGGGGTAATGTCAAAGGTTGCATCGGTGATTGGTTCGCCAAATTTTTCGGCTATTGCTTTCATAAGTGACTCTTTAAACTTATTTACTATTTTGTTCATTATGATTTTTCCTCCCACCTAGTTTTTCTGTTTGTTTTTCATGGCAATAGACTTACCTCGTGCATCTTTATCCCGCAAGACTTGGCTCTTATCATTTGCAAATTTCACTTCATGCTTAATTTTCAGATAGCTCTCCAAACGTTCTTGTGAAAGTGTGCCACTTTCTATGGCAGCTAAAATTGCACAACCAGGCTCATTTTTATGTTGGCAATCAGAGAACTTACACATTCCTATATATTGTTCCACATCCACAAAAACCTCGCCAACTCCCTCTTTTACATCCCACATACCTAACTCACGCATACCTGGTGTGTCAATTATCATAGTACCATTGGGAAGCATAATCAGTTGACGATGTGTAGTTGTATGTCGCCCACGGCTATCATCCTGTCTAATTTCCTTAACGGTCATAATTTCATCCTTGGCAAGCGCATTGACAAGACTTGACTTTCCCACGCCGGATGAACCAAGGAATACAATGGTTTTACCCGGCTTTAGATAACTATACAGAGCATCCAATCCATCCCCCGTTTTTGCACTGATTACATGGACTTCGCATTTGGTTGCCAACTTCTTTATAATTTCCAATTGTTTTTCTGCATTTTCCACAAGATCAGACTTTGTTAATAGCACCACAGGTGTCGCTCCTGACTGCCATGCAAGGGTAAGATATCGTTCCAACCGCCGCGTATTTAAATCATGGTTCAAGGACTGGATAATAAATACGAAATCAAAGTTTGCTGCCACTACCTGCTCTTTCACCGTCTTCACATATCCTACTGCGTGACCGGAAAAATCATTTCGTGAAAATTTTGTCTTACGCTCAAGTGTTTTCACGATTTGGCTGTCACCGTCAGAATTGTAATTAATCAAAACAAAGTCTCCGGTTGTCGGAAAACTCTCTGATGTATCCGCATAATATACGCTGGCTTTTAAACGTCCAAAGATTTCTCCATGTTCACAAATCAAAACATAACGTTCTTTGTGAACCGCCATAACTCTCGCTACTTTTTTATTGTTGCTTTCAATAATAAATTCTTGTGTTAATCCATAGTCTTCTAGTCTTATCATTCATTTCCTCCATAAAATTTGTTGATATCGTTTGAATTGCATTTGTCATAATCAAGCTCCCTTCAATTTAATTTTCCATGAATAGGGCATGTTTTTAAAAAAGAGCGCAAAAATACCGCAGAAAGTAGCCCCGTTTAAAGGCTACAACTGCGGCTCATTTTTTACATAAAAATAACACACCCTAGAGTGTGCTACAACCGTAAGTTATAGAATTCACGAAAGGTTACTTAAAACGGCACAGCTACGCCAAGGGTGTGTAGTACCCTCAAACATTTCCCATGCCCTATTCGGTTTAGGAAACAGCCACCTCATAATTTTTTGTCATATAGAACATCTCCTTTCGCTTTCTGCTGAGCAGAACTAATAATATTATTATAGAATAATTCACAGGAAATTGCAACCTCAAAATTTGTTTTTTCATTGCTTTCATTCGTGCGAATTTATTTAAAAAATGGTAATGGCAAGCAATGCACAGGTATATACATCCCGTGCTTTTTGCTTGTTGGTGCATTGCCCCAAACCCCAAAGAGATAGAGCGTTTTGCTCTGTCTCTTTTAAGCCGCTATGCGTCTGCTTAACTCAACAAAGTTGAGTTTGCCCACACTTACGGTGTGCTGTTTTATGAAATTTATCGTTCCTCCTGCGATATAGACTTTGTTGTTTTTACTGGCTGAGATCCACCTAAAATTCTATCAATATTATGCTTCGCCATCTGCAAATCCATCATCTCCTGTCGAGCCTGTTTGTATTCACCATAGAGCTTGCTTTTCTGTGAAAGTAGCACAGCATATTCGGATTTTAGTGCCTCCATAGACGGCAATTTTTCCAGCCCCAGCTTATCAAATTCTTTCTTCGCCGCCTTGTGCAGCAGGATGTCAGATTCATATGCCGCCAGAAACTTTTTGCTGTATCCCGACTGCCTATACTGCACATACACATCTCTGGTTTTACGATAAGTACCGATTTGTTTTTGCAACGAAGAAATTTCAGACATGCGTCTTTCGCTCGACTTAATTTTATCCGAAAGCATATCAAACCGCTGCCCAGCCTCCTCTGCCTTTGCAGATAAAACATCATAATCATCAAACCCACGCTCCTGCAAATAAATCAACGTTTTTGCCGACTCCTTTAAATTAAATGTCCTTGCCCATTTTTCATACCCAGCGCCCTTACCTTGCTGCAATTTTTCCTCAATGTCGATTAACAAGTTGGGCTTTGACCGGGCAGGGAAAGAAAGCTTTTTCTTAGTAACAGGCTTTGCAATTTGCTCGCACCCAAGCCGCTGCAAAAGAGCGTGTTCGGTATAATTCTCGCCCAAAGAATCACAGCGAATAAACCGCTTTCCCTGTGGCAGTTTGAATGCCAAATGTGCTTTGTGCTTCACCTCACACCCAGCTTTACGCAGAGCATCTTTTAATTCTTCTAAAGTCAAACTTTGCTCAAGATTTGCATCAATCAATTTTGCTAAACTCTCCCGAAGCGTAGGTTGCTTTTCGTCACCAATCCATGTCCCATAACTGCCACGGCTCTGTTTGGGCTTTTCAATAATGGACAGCCCATTTTCCACACACAGCCTGTCCGAAATCTTACGAATGGCAAAGCTGGAACCCCAGAAATTCCGAAACTTTTTGGTATAGTCCAATGTGGTTGAATTGAAAATGATATGCGAATGAATGTGCTGGCGATCCACATGAGTGCAAACAAGAAATGCGTGTTTTTCCTTGGTCAGCGACATAGCAAGGTCATAGCCAATCTTGTTGGCGGTGGTGGGGTCAATCTCGCCGGGTTTAAAGCTCTGCCGCAAGTGGTAGGCGATAACATCACGCTCCCCTTGGTCTCTGCCGGTGAGCGCCCCATACTGCCGCTTAGAGAGTAAAAACTCATCGTCTGCTATCATGGGGTCACATTCATAATATGAAATCCATTCACCGCACTCGGTCTTTTCAGGGTTCTCCACATAATCGGTAGTCTTGCCCAACGCTGTGGCGATACTGCGACCCTTGCCTGTATGTAGCGGCATCAATCTTGTAGTTGCCATCAATACCTCCATAAATTATGGGGCGGAGCATTGCAGTGTCGCAGTGCCCGCCCCCCGTTTGGTTTCAGCAAAATCCCGTTAAACGAGATTTCACCCACAGACGTTCGCAAGTGGCAAAACAAGCTGACCTCCTATCGGGATGAGAAGGGCGAGGGATTTTCCCAAACCTATCTCAAAACCATCAACAATCAGCTGACTGCCATATTCAATTATGCGGTGAAGTATTATAATCTCTCCGAGAATCCCTGCCACAAAGCCGGGAGCATGGGGAAAAAGGATGCCGACGAAATGCTGTTCTGGACAAAGGACGAATTTAAGCAGTTTATCGAAGCCATCAAGGATAAGCCCCAATCCTACACCGCCTACATGACTCTCTACTACACCGGCATGAGAATCGGTGAGCTGACCGCCCTGACACCGTCTGACATTGATTTAGAGAAAGCTACCATCAGCATCAACAAGTCCTATCAGCGGTTGGATGGCAAGGATTTGATTACCACACCCAAGACCCCAAAGAGTAACCGAGTGATTACCATACCACTAGGCTTATGCGATTGCCTGCGGGAGTATATGGCGCAGTGCTACCGCTTGCAGCCCAAAGACAGGATGTTTGCCTTTACCAAGCACTTTATGCGGCACGAAATGCTGCGAGGGTGCAAGGCATCCGGGGTGAAGGTGATACGGGTGCACGATACCCGTCACAGCCACGCTTCACTTCTCATTGAGCTGGGCTTTTCGCCGCTGCTGATAGCCGACCGGCTGGGGCACGAAAAGGTGCAGACCACTATGGACACCTACAGCCACCTTTACCCAAGCAAACAGGCGGAGGTCGCCGACAAGCTGGACATACTCATGGGAACGGTAGCCGATTCTGAAAATGTAGCCAATTTGTAGCCAACAAAAAGAAAAATCCTTGCAAACCCGCATAAATGCAAGGTTTGCAAGGATGTAAGCCTTATTCCCACTCAATCGTAGCAGTAGGCTTCGGACTCATATCATAACAAACACGGTTTACATTCTTCACTTCTTTTAATATTCTGTCCGTGATTTTCAGTAATACCGGCCAGTCTACCTGTTCAATGGTGGCACTCATGGCATCTATGGTATTAACCGCACGAATGATGACCGGATATTCAAAGGATCTTGCATTATCTCTTACACCAACTGATTTGAAATCAGGAACAACCGTAAAATACTGCCATACAGTCTTGTCAAGACCAGCTATTTCGAATTCTTCCCGCAGGATTGCATCCGATTCCCGTACCGCTTCCAGACGCTCTCTGGTAATTGCGCCAAGACATCTTACGCCTAATCCGGGTCCCGGAAAAGGCTGACGGAATACCATGCCATCCGGCAGTCCCAGTTCCAAACCGCAGGCTCTTACTTCGTCTTTAAATAACTGCTTTAACGGCTCTACCAAACCAAATTTCATATCTTCGGGAAGACCGCCTACATTGTGATGGGATTTGACCATCTTCGCTGTCTTCGTGCCACTTTCCACTATATCCGGGTAAATTGTTCCCTGACCTAAGAAGTCAATTCCCTCAAGTTTACGTGCTTCCTCTTCAAATACGCGGATGAACTCTGAACCGATAATCTTTCTTTTCTGCTCGGGATCACTTACATTTTCCAGCTTCTTCAGGAAACGTTCGCTGGCATCAACATAAACCAGATTTGCATTCAGCTGATTTTTGAATACTTCTACTACACTTTCCGATTCGCCCTTACGCATGAGGCCATGATTTACATGTACGCAGACCAACTGGTCTCCGATTGCCTTTAATAATAAAGCTGCAACTACAGAACTGTCTACTCCGCCGGATAATGCAAGGAGTACTTTCTTATCACCAACCTGGCGTTTTACCAGTTCGATCTGGTCTTCTATGAAATTTTTCATATTCCAGTTTGCTTCCGCATGACAGGTGTCAAATACGAATGGTTTCAGTCCTTCTTTTAATAGATCTTCGTCCTCAGGCCACTCATTCAGGGACACTTCACATTTAGCCAATTCATGCCCTGCTGCCATAACAGGATATCCTGCTTCATAGATTTCCGGTAGTACATCAATACGAACACCGTCTACAATATGGTTTGGTCCGCCATTTATAATAATTCCCTTTACATTTGGCAAAGCCTTGAGTTCCGCCTGAGTAATATCATGGGGATAAATCTCACTATATACCCCAAGGTCACGAATCGCCCTGGCTAACACCGTATTTTCCGTACTGCCTAAATCTAAAATTACAATCATGTCTTGCTTCATTATTGTTCCTCCTCCGTATGTGTATAGAAATATCTTAGCTGTAAAATGATTTTGTGTCAATACACGTTTTCCCGTTTACGGAGTTATTTGCAAACCTCATGCTGCAAAATGAGCTGATAGAAATATGACTATTGGGTAATTCCAGTCTCTACAGTTGTGTGATAAACTGCTTTTTCATCTAAAATCTGTTTGAAATTATCCTCTGTTTTATGCCCTTTAATCTCATCCATGTACTCTATATAATCACATAAATAGATATCTATTTTAGAAATATCCACTCCGCGTACTGCATAGTCCGTAACATAACCGCTGTTTCCATAAGGAAGCATTTTTCCATTGGCATCCAGTACTACCGGGAATGTGTCTGCAGTTTTTGTGGAACCTTCATTTAACTGATTGACCTTTAATTCAAATGGGGTAATTTCCACGGATGCAATTCCTACTCCATTCTCATTTTCAGTATTAATTTCAATCATCTTTGTTCTGCTTCTGTCCACGTTAATATCCAGATCAAAATTCCAGGAGCCATTCCACCAGATATTTTCATGATCATTAGGGAACTGGTTCCAGTCAGCCGGCTGCTGCTTCATGACATTTTTCCACTCTTCATCCGACATAGCTTCCAGTTCATCCCCTGTATAACCGGAATCCCATACATCCGGGTTAGCCTTGTATGCAATAATCTTCTGAATATCCAGATTTAACTTGAAATTGTCAGGAACATCCAGATTCTGAACATCCAGCTGAATGTCTTCTTTCATTGGATCCCTGCCTTCTGCTTCCGCTGCCTGATATGCAGTATTATATTCCTGAAGTGCTTCATCCGATACTACCTTGGATGCCTGTTTGTAGTCTATACGGATGATACCTGCATATGTATAATCATCAACAAACTTGCCTTCCAGATAATAAAGCTGATCCTGTGATTTATCATTGAAACTATATTTTTCACTAGTTAAAAAGCCTATGTTCGGCTGGTTATTCTCACTGTCTGTAAAGATTTCAGAAACCGGAAAAGCTTTCTCGCTGGTTAGTTCAAGCGTCATATAAAGTGCCTGGTCATTGCAGTATAATTCCGATAAAGTCATGGTAACTCCATCTACCGTCTGTGAATAACTGGCTGGTTTGGTAAGCTCTGTTTCTTTCTTTGCATCTGCCTGTTCCGCTGCTGCCCCATTTTCATCGGCGGAAACAGCTGCCCCATCCGGAGTCTCCTGGTCTTTTTCTCCTAATGTTTCCGCTACTGAGCTAAAATCTCCGGGATAACTATAGTTCTCCTGAATCTGTTCAAATATATGCCCAATAATCGGCAACTGACTTGCCATAACAGGGTTGGCCATACCAAATACAAAGAATGCTGCAAATACCGCAGCAACACTGCCCGCTGCCACCAGGATCTTTTTCCGAATCCCTCTTGTATCTCTTGCCTGACTTTTACTGCTGCTTTTTATTGTCTGAAATGCGTCATCTGCCTTATTTTTTACTACTTTGGGTATCTTGATCTCTTCGTTTAATTTATCCTTAAATTCTTGTTCCTGTCGGTTCATGCAATTGACCTCCTTGTTTTAAATACTCTGTGGAAAATAATTTTCTTCCCCTTGCCAGTCTCGTTTGTACCGTCTTTTCATTCATATCCAGTATTACTGCTATCTCTCTGGTATTAAAACCTTCCAGGTAATATAGCAAAAGAACAATCCGGTACTTTTCATCCATATCCTTGATTAGTTCATTCCACTCCATGTTGCTGTACTCCTGATCCCACACCGGAATTTCCGGCACCTCATCTGTAAATAACATTCCTTTTTTCTTTCGTAAAATATCTTTGCATTTGTTGATTAAAATACGAGTCATCCATGTTTTAAAATATTTATTCTGTTTCAAATCTCCTATTTTTTCAAAACAGCTTAATATGGTATCCTGTATGGCATCCGCCACATCTTCATCATTTTTCAGATATGCTTTTGCCACTTTGTACATATTCTGCATATTCTGTTCCATTAGCTCAACAAATGCATCCGGATCCTTCCTGCGTGCTTTTTTAATTAAAACATCCAACGTCTTACCTCCCCGCTTAGATTGGCCAATCTTTAATGTCTTACAATCATTAGACGAAACGCTCCAGCAAAACCCTTCAAATAATTTAAATTATTTTATCATATTGCAAAAAAAGCTGCCATACCCTAACATCAGGTACAACAGCTTTCTTTTGAGCACTTTACCACTCACTGATTATTCACTTCCATCTTACCACCATTCCATCCATGGCAAATGCCTTCTCCAGACTTTTCCCATCTCTTCCCTCAATGATTTTTTCTTTCATTGCCTGCCTGACAGCCGTTCTTGAAATATCCAGCTTTCCGGCAATCAGCTTATCCAGCCGGATTCTGATATGATAAGGATTCCGAATGACAATCCGACTCATTTCAGCCTCTTCAGCATCCGTCAGTATCCTTTCCCGGATATGATATGCTCCATCCTCCATACAGATCTCAGCTTTTTCCCTCTTTAAGATATTACTGTTAAAACTGTATTCCAGAGCCAGTTGTGGATCGTTTGCTAAGAATCCTTCATATTCTTCTCTTGGGATTTTCTTTGGGGAAATCCGCTCATATATTGTTATATTATATGTGGTCTTGCATTTACTGCACTGATAGATCAGCCATACATCTACCCGGTTTCCATTTGCATTAACCCGGAAACTGCCGGTATTGATGTAGTTTGACTTGCATCCGCATTTGGAACAATTCCTTATAATCTGTGGACTGACGTCCGGTATAATTTCCCATTCACAGTTTCTTATATCAGAAATTGTTTGAAAATTGCTTTCTGTTAAATAGCCCATATGCATCTCCTTTGTGTAAATTTCTTACTTTCGGATTTGCAAAAGCTATATCATCATATTTGTTTTATCATGCAATAGCTTTTGCTATGCATTGTAATTGGGTTCCATCATAAAATCATTCCTCTCTTAATTATATGATCTGATTTTACTACAACAGATCCCTGGGTTAACACCTTAAACTTTTTTATTAAAAGATTATGAGCCGGGATATAAGAGTCGGACACGATCAAGGAGCAGGCCGCTTGGACCTGCTCCTTTTCCTGGTTGATTTAGAATTTTACTCTTTTACTTGCTGAATAAGAGCTGTAGATCTTTTTATTCCCTGCCTTATGGTATGCTCTTATTCTAAACCGGTAGCTTCTTCCTTTCTTCAGTCCGGATTTGGTGTAAGATAATGTCTTAGCTGACTTTGATGCGATCTTCTTATAATCTCCGTTATTTGTCTTCATATAGATTACAAATCCATCCGTACCTGACTTTTTATTCCATTTTATTTCTGCTTTGCCTTTTCCGGCTTTCCCGGCGTGGGTCAGGCGTGGTTTTGCAGGCGCCGTCGAGGTCTTCAATACAGAAGAATAGGAACTGTACTTCTTTTCTTTTCCAAGCTGGCTGTAAGCTTTTACCTTGTATTTATAATCTGTGCCTGATTTTAATCCGGTGTTCACATAGCTGGTGGATTTTGTGGTTTTTACTTTACTCCACTTCTTTGTCTTGCTGTCATAACGGTATAAAATATAACCGGCTGCATTGGATGATTTTTTCCAGCTGATCCGGATACTGCCGGACTTATTCCGGGAAGCTTTTACTGCCGTTGGTTTTCCAGGCTTTTTCAGTGTGAGTCTGATCCACTGGGCATAAACGGTTGTATTTGCCTTCAGGCTGCATACCTGTCCTGCCTGTATCTGCGTTCCGCCTGATACTGCGGTAAACCATCCCTTAAAGGAATAGCCTGATTTTGTTGGAACCGGAAGTGTTCCATAAACGGTTCCCTGTGTGACTGTCATGGATGCCGGACTTACTTTTCCGCCGCGTGCATCAAATGACAGCTGATAGGTTGCCGGTTTCGGCTCTTCTTTTTTCTGCCACTGTGCCGTAAATGTGATGTTTCTATCTGGCATTGTATACCGGGTATTTGCCTGATAAACCTTTGCTCCGTCGGACCATCCGATAAACAGATATCCATCCTTTGTAAATGTATTCTCCGGCAAAGTAATCTTCCCCTGTGCTTCTGCCTGAATTGCTGCCGGAGCTATTCCTGCTGCTCCCGCACCGCCGGTAAATACTGCCGTATACTTCTTAGGAACTGGTGCTTCTTCCCTGCTGATATAAAATGCTGCCGCCGCTGAACTTGTCTTATCATTAACACTGGCTGTTACCGTAACTTTCACGGTTCCTGCACCGGAAACTGTCAGTATATCCCCTTTTATGCTTCCAATACCCTCTTTATCTTCGGTAATTGCATAGGTGTAGGTGATACTCTGATCTGCATGTCCCGGCATCTGACAGTCTCCCGTAAGGACTGCTTCTGCCTTCAGCCCGATCTGTCTGCTTGATTCAGGATAAGGTATCGTAACATTCTGATCTTCAAAAACCGGTGTACGAAGTTCACAGGTGCATCCATTTACCGTAACCGTACAGCTGTCTGTTTTTCCACTAGTGGATGTTGCTGTGATCACGGCTTTCCCCGGCGCTGCTGCCGTTACCTTGCCGTTTGCCGATACTTCCGCTATTTCCGGACGGCTGGATGACCAGGTGATCTGGTCGTTTGATTCCTTATCGTCATTTGTAGTTACATCCGCGTACAGCCTTCTGCCCTCTCCGACTTCCAGACTGAGCGTTTTCAGACTTACCACGACCTGATCTGCCGGAACTGCTTTTTCCAGTCCTTTTACTGCTGATTTTAATGCCTGCAGCTGCTGGAACACCTCCAGTTGTTCTGTCTCCTGTGCATCCAGGACTTCCTGTGCGCGGTCAATGGCATCTGACAATTTCTTATAAGAAACCTGAGCGTACTCATCTCCTTTGATTGCTTTTGCTTCTGCAATTTTTTTCTCAAGAACAGATTTATCGGTTACCTGGGAGGGATCTTCCTGGCTGACCAGTTTAGCTCCTGACCACTGGGAATGTCCGCTTCCGATATTGCCGTCTTTTGCAATTGCTTCTAATTTTAAGGTTTTTGCTCCGGAAATGTCAACGGAAGCAAATCCCATCGGAGATGTGGACTGTAATGCTTTATCACTGGTGTGTATAACCGTCCCGTCTACAGTTATCTTAAAGGTAACTGCTGCTATCGCCGGTTTACTTGCATCAATTCCATAATAAGTTTCAAATTTCTTATAATTATGACCTTCCGGAAGATTAAAAATCAATGTGGAAGTACAATGTGCTCCGTATCCTTTGTTAAAGGATACTCTGTTTCCATTCTCGTCCAGTAAAGACATGGTGCCGCCATCCTGGTTGGTATCTACCTTGATCTTGTCACCGGTTCCTTCCCAGTAACCGACGCTAGAGTTCACTTTATCTAAATAATCATGGTCAGACAGATAATCCGTTTTATCATAACTGCCTTCTTCTGTAACGGAAACCGGAACTACAATGGTAGAAACATTTTTCCCGTCTGATACATTCACCATCATCCGGCTTGTTCCTTTATTAGAGCCATACAGTGAAACAACACCATCTGATAATTCTGCAATTATAAATGAATCCGGCTCTGATACAATTTTTGTAATAACAATCGCATCTCCGTCCTGGTCTTCTGCTATATCTTCTGCAGTGAAAGTCCTGCCTTTCAGGCTGTTCACTTCCTGATTTGGTACGGGATCTTTTGCAGCCGGCGCCTGATTCACCGTTTCACCCGGTTCTGCTTTTTTTACTGTGATATTACAGTCCGCATTTCCTGATTTGTCATTCAACTGAACGGCAACGTTTATTCGAACTGTTCCTGCAGCCGATACTTTTAATTTACTGCCGGTTATAACAGCGCCTGTCTCTCCCCCATCCGCAACGGTGTAGGTATAAACAGGACGGAAAGCATGGCCTTCTTTTGCACAGGTACTTTCTTTTATGGAGCCTGTTAGATCAACCGTATATTCCTCTGTTTTCGCAGGAATTATTATTTCTTTTGGTGATAATCCAATCTCTTCTATTTTGCAGGTACATTCCGGTGTTCCATCCGGTGCAAACTTAAATTCACTTTCTAATGGAAGCATACAGAGTGCATTCCCGATTTCACTTTCTGCATCTGCCGCAGCTACACCAACATTTGTAACCGTCAGGCCTGTGGTAATCTGGGTATCTCCTGTATACCGGAATATAAATTGTTTTGTAGTATTTCCGGATACATAAGCAGCCTCTTTCTCTGCTCCATCCAAATTAAACTTCAGAACCGGATTTCCGGACTTAATCATATAGGAATCGAAATCCACGGTAAAATCAATCTGATTATCACTTATTTCCATCGCTACGTTTTCAATTACCGGCTCCTTCATCGGCACCGTCAAATCCGCTTTGATCCATTCCACATTGAAGCTGGTGAAATCCATCGATGGCTGGTCACCTTCATAAAATAAGCCGATATCTCCATTTGGAAGTACGGACAGACAGGAATAAGCATAACTTCCGCTCTTAACCAACTGACTGTATTTCCACTCAAATGACTTATTCTCCGGATTATAAAGTCCGATTCTTACCGTACCATTGTTTCTTGCAGGGCCATCCGGATTTGCTAAAATAATGGCTTCTTTGCCGTCAATCAATTCCGGATAATGAGTAGCTGTTAACTGGCAGTATACCTCTGTAACATTTGTATCCCTGATGGGCGCTCCCCAGGTAGTTCCTGAGTCATTGCTCACGGAATATTTCAGACGTCCTGAGTTATTTCTGCAGAACTGAATTAATGTACCGTCATTCATCTCCACGATCTGTGACTCTGTCAGGATGATACCACCATCATTCATTGTGGAAAGATCTGTTCCTTCTGCCTCAAGAGGAGACTTCTCGGTACGCTTCCATGTTACACCATAATCATCACTGTAAATACAGGTGGATGCCTGGGCAGATGTCCAGTTCTGGTTAGCCACATAGATGGGGACAATCAGACGTCCCGCATGCTCTCCTTTTTTCACCTGAATCCCAACTCCGGGGCCTGTTCCGCAGAACAGCATCCAGTCTTCTTTGATCATCGGTGTTAAATCCACCGGTTTTGACCAGGTTTCACCATCATCATCGCTGTAGGTACTCCAGATTCTCATATTGCGGACTACCTTTAATTCACCCGCATTGGAGCCGGTATAGAGGAAGATGTTGCCTGCAGGCTTATCATCCTTATATAATTCGCCGGTACTGAAATCCGGTACCCGGTAATCCGTTGGTCTTGCATCAGCCTCTGTTTTTCCTTCCAGCCATACTTCCCCGTGCTCACGGATGGTATAGGTTTTCGTATAATTATGAGTTGTATTTAAAACACTTTCATAGTCTCTCAAGATACAATATGATTTGTCGCCAACCTGTTTATATCCGGATCCTTTTTCCAAAAGAGAAGTATCCATTGCTGCTTTTGATTCCGGGAACATATCTACCATCAGGAAGACTCTGCCGTTCACCTCGTCCTCAACCATAGCTGCATCTATGGTTAAAGAATGCTGCTGCTGTCCCGGAGGCAGATTTATGATTGTCTGCCCTTCTGTCCAGTTCTTTCCATTATCAAAGCTTCTTCTCACAGCGGTATCAATATTTCCCTGATCCCCGCCGCCGCTCTGGCGTTTATCAATTGCAGCCAGTACAACTCCGTTCTTTGTGGTCACTAAGCTTGGGATACGATAATAGACAGATCCCTGGTATCCACCATAGAACAACGGCTGATCTTCTGATTTGAATGCATCTTCTGGAAGCTCTGCTTCTTTTTCTTCTCTCAGTGTCACTTTATGGATATCTGTTATCTGCTCTTCCGTTAACAGGTCCGATCTCACTTCGATATAGCTGATACTGCCTGTGAAAGGATACTGATTGCCTCCGCCGGAACGCTGCGTTTTACCAAGGTCAACGGTATTTACGCCCTGGCTGCTGCTGACAAATCCTGTATTTGTGTTATTAATTACCCTTTCACCGTCAAAATAAACAGATGTACCAGTTGAAGAAAATGCATAAGTTACCGTATGCCATTCATCTCTTGTCATATTGCTTACGCCAGCTGATGCGGTATTTACATTGGTACCGTTATTGCGGACTTCGTATCCCACCGTGCCATCATTTACATAGACATGGGTATGTGTGGCATTTTGCGTATTATTTGATACACTGAACAGACTCATAAGACCTGTTTCGGCCTTTTTATACCGAACCGTTATGGTTCCCTGGGTCAGACCTTTCAGCTTATCAAGTGTTCCGGTGTAATCTACCGGACGGGCAGGAACGCCGTTTACAATTTTTACCTCTGATTTCTGAAACAGAACAGACGGGTCCTGCCCTTCTTTTTTAACTGAGAATACGGCTGTCTTTTCTGCCGATGCCACCGTTCCGGGAATCAGTGCATTTACCCGTACTTTGATTGTTCCAGCCTTGCTGACCGTCAGTTTATTCTGTCTGATCGTGCCGATATTCTGCAGATCCTCTGCTTTTTCAAATACATAAGTGATATTTTTGCTGCTGTGGCCTTCTGCTTTACAATCACCGGTAATTTCCGCAGCTGCCTCTAAGCTGATTTCAATACTGTCTTTATCCTGTGGAATTACAAGTTCTCTGTCTGCAAACACCAGATTGCTGATCGCACAGGTGCACTCCGGGTCACCTTCCATTTTCAGGCTGGCCGTAAAAGTAATTTGTTTCTTGTTCATAGCATCTGTGCCTGTTACCATTGCAGAATAAGGTATGAAATCCTTAGGAACACGAATCTTCATATGCTCATCTGCACGGTATTCACTTGTTTTGGAAACAATAACTCCATTTACATCTGTTATGCTTACCGTTACATCCCGGATGCCATTTTCATATGCCGCGAGTGGTGCCGGATCAAAAGAAACTTCTTTCTTAGTTTCGTCATAAGTTACCTCTGCAGCTATTTCAGAATTATCTGCCCAGTCACTGAATTTATAAGAATAATTAGACATCACTGAATCGTTCTTATAAAGTCCCGTTTCTTTTAATATCTGCTGGAACATTGCCATATTGCCCCGTCCGTTTGGATGTACATTGTCTACTAACCATCCATTGCTTCCGGTGTTCAGGAAATCATTTCTGACATTTTCTCCATACTCAATCCAGTTTTTCATATGGTCAATAACGGTTATCTTAAGTCCCGCTATTTCCGTCTTTATATCCTGTTCTACATCATATATGGCATTAAAGTAGTCTTTATAATTTTTCCTGGGATCATCCGGGTTCATGTCACATGGAACTCTTAAAACGATATAGCTGTCCGGATTTTTCTGATAAATATCCCGCACCAGTTCTTTATAATTATTCTTAAATTCTTCTACGGTAAATCCGGTGCCCGAAGAACCTGCCACTTCCCCTCTGGAAGACGCATCATTTGTTCCAAGCATCACCATTACCACATCCGGTTGGAACTGATTCAGCCTTCTGTCAATCTGATCCAGTGTCGTAGATACCGTTGCATTAGAAACACCCGTATTGATTACTACATCCTGTGCCCTGCCCTGCTCTCTTAAATATTTTTCAAACAGTTCAGGAACATTATCATAGCCATTTGTCAGGACTCCATGGGTAATACTATCCCCCATAAACAGATAAGTTACAGGACTCTGGCTGTTCAGAAGATTTGTCATATCTTCAATTTGATTCACATTCCCGTCTTTATGAGCCAAAGCCTGAGCCTGTCCATTTTGAGCAGCCGTAAACTTTATGTCCTTTAACTGGCGTTTCCGGTTTCCTTCATCGGAAGTCATACGAAGTACATACTCGGTTCCCGCTTTCAGTCCGGTAATCGTGAACGGCGCAGTTACCTGTTTCTTAGAAATTACCTGACCTTCATAAGACAGCTCGTAATTCCAGTTCAGATCTGAATATCCTTCCGGTGCATTTACCTGAAGCTGATCTGCCATTACCTGCACAACAGGGGATGCATCTACTTTTAATAACGTAGGATTAACCGGTAAGTTAAATCCTGTATAAGCAGTTGTATGCCCAATACCAAGAGTTGTCTTAATTATATTTGCTATCTCCTGATGTCCCAGGGCAGTGAGATAATTCCCCGGATCCAGATAGGAAGCATCCAGACCTGTGATATCTGCTACCAGGGTATCTTTTACTGCTGCTTCTTCTTTAATTGCTGCCGTATAGATACTGATCAGGGCTTTGTCATCCTCCGAAAGCGAGGGTGCTGGGGTAATGATAAATGGGATTCTCTGATCCTCATAAAGTCTGTCAAGCAGTGCCCTGAGATTTGTCCGGAACTCTTCTGTACCAGCTTCCCCTTTTTCATAATCACTGCGGTCTACCATGATACCAACGGCTTTCGGTGCATACTGGTCAATGAACTTCTCGAAATCCGCATTTACATCCGCGATAGTAAGTCCTGCCTGCGCCGTATTAAATACAAAACGGGAACGTTCTACGTAAGTTCCGCCCGCACGCAGATTATCTTCAAAGAATCCCACATAATTCTTAACTGGACCAATTTCATCAAACTTGGAAACTGCCGTATCCGATCCGGTCATTAACCATGTATTTGCCGTTCCAGCTGCCTGCATAACGCTGAAATCATTCAAATCAGGAGCCTGCTGCGTCATTTCCTTTAATTGATTAACGGTAAAGCTTTGATCTGTTACAGTTACAAAATCAATTTTCCCATTAAAATTCCCCAGGGAATCAAATGCAGCTGCATTATAGATTCCGCCTCCAATGCCAAAATTCACATATGGCAGCTGGTTATTATTTATATTCTTATTAAATCCGGGATTCCAGCCGCTCCACCATGCGCTTGGGTAAAAGTTGTCACTTCCATCAACAACAATATAAGCATCCTCCGCCTGTCCCGAATGGAAGCTGACAGCGATGGTATGCCATTTATTATCCTTTAAGTTCACGGAATTTGTTAATAATCTTGCTTTCAGCCCATTGCTCTTGTCATTTCGAAAATAAGCCCGCAGCTCTCCGGCATTATTTACTCCAAAAACCATATTATAGCCGTCATCTGCGCCGGAACTTCCTGCTCCGAAGATTACACCGCTCGTGTTGGTCTTGAATTTAAAAATAATACTTCCACCGATATCATTTGTTCTTAGATTATTCAACACCTTCAGGTAAGGAGAGTCTGCTCCGCCATATTCCTCAGATGTATAGTCAACGGCACCTGCCGCTGTACCGTCAAAAGTTCTGCCGCTCAGATTCAGATCAACTGCACGGGCATCTGCATTGCTTCCTTCAGCAAAATCTGTCTGTGCCTGTTTTCTCACATCCTCTAATAAATTTCCCGTCGTCTCTAACGGGCCTGCTAACACTTTAGCTTCTGTCTGAACTTCTGTTTCTGCTACAACTTCAGATTCTGTCTGAACATTCGATTCTGTCTGAACATTTGAATCTGCTGCCTCTTCCGTCTGAGCCTCAGATTCTGTCTCAGCTGCATAAGGTTCCGTTACAGACTCAGTCTGAACTTCAGAATTTGTCTGCAGCTGTGATTCCTGCAAAGCTTCTAAATGTTCCTGAGCTTCTGTCTCTGTCTGACCTTCCGATTGAACCTGAATGTCATTCTGGTTATCAGCCCCCGCCTGAACCGGAAGGTATGCCGTCTGAAACACCATACAAAAACATAACATTATGGATAAAAATCTGGATATTCTTTTCTTCATGCCGCCCTTGTTTCCTCTCTTCATCATACATTCCTCATCTTTCTTCATTGATCAACCCTACCGAACTCTGCTGCGGTGATTTCTCAATGCTCCCTCCTCCCCTGGCAAATCTTTTTCAAGTCCCTCTCACCAATACTTACCTAATCTCCTTTTACGAATCCGGATGTGGACGATGCATACATTATATCAAAAATTATTTCTTTTTTAAACACATATTCGGAAGAATATTTCTTTTTCAGTAGTTGTAAACAATTTCTTATGCATTTGTTGATAAATTTTTCTTTCATTTTGTCTATTTTGTATAAGAACTACACAAAGATTTTGAGTGTTCCCTTATTTCAGATGGATTGTTACAGACAAATAATGTATGAAAAAGTATGTGTAAGCGTTTTTCCAATAAAAATAGCATAGGGAACCAATGCAGTTTTACATGCTCCATTGATTTCCTATGCTATATTTTTATTTAAAGATGAGGAAATTGATAATTACTTTGGAATTGCAATCGTGCTGAAACGTCTGAATATCTTCTGCAATGGTTTTCAGGTTGTCGGAGAGGCGAACAACGGAAAAACCGCTCTGGAGGAGATAAGTGCACTTTGCCCGGATATAGCCATAATCGACATCAATATGCCTGGATATAATGGACTGGAACTGAGCAGCCTGCTGTTGAAACGGGGAATTGACTGCAACTACATCATTTTAACCGGTTATAATGAATTTAAATATGCCCAACAGGCAGTCCGACTGGGAGTCTCTGATTACATCCTAAAACCCATAGACTATACACTGCTGCTGACAACCTTAAACGAACTGAAAGAGGACATTCTGTATGCTACCTCCCTACATCGTAAAATTAATGACCTGGAAACAGAAAAGAAGGATTCCTGCTGGAACAATATTACAATGATCTGGTTAATTGTAATCTCAGCAGCCACGGTTCCATTTATTATGACAAAGCAATTCTCTCAGAAGATGCTTTTGCTCCGCAAATGCCGGCGCTCCCTCTCATTGCGTCACATCCTTTTACAATAAGAATAACCACAGAAGTAAATTGCTGAACATTTACCAATGTGGTTCCACGCTAATAATTTTTTTATGTGATTTTATCACAGAACTTCCTCTGCACTCATGATATAGTACTATCAAACACTTGAATGGAGGAACAATATGGTTAAGAGAAAAGCACAAGTCAACCAAAATGATTGCGTAGCCTGCGGGGCATGCCAGAAGGTCTGTCCGAAATCCGCACTGTCAATCCATAGAGGCTGCTATGCTCTGGTAGACGAAAATTTATGTGTAGGATGTGGACTATGCACAAAAGTCTGCCCCACAAATGCGATCGATGTCATTAAGAAGGAGGTAACCTTATGAAGCAAAAACGCTGGTACGATTATCTTTGGCTATGGTCCATCATTTTCTTTATCCTGGGTTTTTTCAATATTCTTTTTGCCTGGCTTGGTATGATTGAATTTATATTACCTCTGGCAATATCCTTATTTGCCAAAAACAAGGCCTTTTGTAATTCATTTTGCGGCAGAGGGCAGCTATTGAACCTATTAGGCAGTAAATTCAAATTGTCCAGAAATAAACCCACCCCAAAATGGATCTATTCCAAATGGTTTCGTTACGGTTTCCTAATCTTTTTTTTGGTGATATTCATACAGATGGTATTTTCAACCTATCTGGTATTTTCAGGGGCAACCAGCCTGAATACGGTTATTAAATTGCTATGGACCATCAAAGTACCCTGGCATTGGCCCTACACCGCTAATCTTGCATCTCCCTGGATCGCCCAGTTTGCATTTGGCTTCTATAGCATTATGTTGACATCAACTATCCTCGGCATTGTCGTAATGCTTTTATACCGCCCCCGTACCTGGTGCTCATTTTGCCCCATGGGAACAATGACCCAGATGATATGTAAAGCGCATAACCATAAGGAACAGTAAAGAAGCGCCTTATTTATAAAAGCCTCAGTGTGGCTCGCACTGAGGCTTTTGGATTGTCTTGTACCTTCACATATTTGATTTAATATATCTTATATGGATATTAATGTTAGCGGCTAGACTTCTAATCACTTCGGTTGTTAGTTTTAATACGTTCTATATTACTATTAATCACCGTTAATTTATCCCCGTATTTATCCCGGAAGCCCGTTTCAAGACATCCTATATTACTATTAATCAAAAAATATAGTCATAACCAGCTCGTAAATGCATAGTTTCAATACATCCTATATTACTATTAATCGATGAAGTGCTTTCTGAGAATGAAGTTAGTATCAAGTTTCAATACATCCTATATTACTATTAATCCGAAACCAGTTCAAGTAAATTTGAATTGTTATTAAGTTTCAATACTATTAATCCTATGACGACAAACAATATCTACGAAATACCATTGTTTCAATACATCCTATATTACTATTAATCCGTCCAAAGCTTTCACATACTTATCAGACATTTCCTGTTTCAATACATCCTATATTACTAATAATCTTAATTAATGTGGATTTTGAAAAGTACGATTTTTACGTTTCAATACATCCTATATTACTATTAATCACGGTTAGTTTACTTAGGCTCACTCATTAAATTGGGGTTTCAATACATCCTATATTACTATTAATCTGTGGTGAAATTTTGGTATGTAGGGATAAAAATCGTTTCAATACATCCTATATTACTATTAATCGAGGAACCAGTTTTTAAAAGCGAAGATACAGCAGGGTTTCAATACATCCTATATTACTATTAATCACGGACTATGGTAAACAAGGAATAATGTATCGCTTGTTTCAATACATCCTATATTACTATTAATCAGAAACAGTCGGATAAACCGTGGGAATATGTTAAGTTTCAATACATCCTATATTACTATTAATCCGATAAAGTTCAGGAAACATTTGCAATTTCTGTCGAGTTTCAATACATCCTATATTACTATTAATCCAGTAAATAATTCCAATGCACTGTACACCACATGGTTCCAATACATCCTATATTACTATTAATCTTTAAGTTAAATTCTTTGAAAATTCGATAATTCATAGTTTCAATACATCCTATATTACTATTAATCTATGCAGGTGTAACGAGATAATACCCGTTCATAGCCGTTTCAATACATCCTATATTACTATTAATCAAATGGATATATGGACATGGCAAAGTGGAAGCTTTGGTTTCAATACATCCTATATTACTATTAATCGAATTAGAAGACATGATTAAAATTGACAAATCTAAAAGTTTCAATACATCCTATATTACTATTAATCAACCTCAGGCTCCTGTTTTTACGTATAAGATAAAACTGTTTCAATACATCCTATATTACTATTAATCTAAGTTCCGACTCTGTTTTCCCAATGGACGCCTTCGTTTCAATACATCCTATATTACTATTAATCGTATAAAAAACGCATATGGGTGGGGTACAACAGCCGTTTCAATACATCCTATATTACTATTAATCAAATGACGATAAATGGCTGTATGATTGGTACGGATTGTTTCAATACATCCTATATTACTATTAATCGGACTGGACATTTACGACTTGCGTGGACTGGAGGATAGTTTCAATACATCCTATATTACTATTAATCCAACGCATTTCCGCCATTCTTCCCCTTAACTATACCCCAAATCCCCCATAAAATCAACCCTTTCCACATATTTTCCCAGGCGCCAATGATTTTCATCCATTATCCTTCACATCTCTGTTTTTTCCTATATCTACAGTCTTTTTCAGACTTTCCTTATTTAGGCACCTGGTAAATTATTATAAGATTAAATCCTCTCCCGTCGCAACATCACGCTTTCCCAGAATCTCCTCTCCAAACACATTATCATTCATTAATTTAATAATACATACAAAATCTTCTTCTTTGTCAATGACCTTATTTATATCTGTTCTGAGTTCAATCAACTTAGAAGGTGTAATTTCTCCACGAAATACGGAATACTGAAAATGTGATAAATATTTTTTGCAAACTTTAAATACCTTCTGAACCCGTTTTTCATTGACGTCATAAAATACAAAAGCATAATTATAAGATGGCTGTTTTTTCATTAAATTCCCTCCTTAAGCGAGAATGGAATAAACTCTTTATCTTCCAGCACAAATTTGATTAATTTATAGCAATCTAATTTAATTGCAGTTCGGTAGCTCACTTTTCTTTTTAATCTTGGATGGACAAAAACGGATTCCATACGCTGTTCAAAGGCTTCCACAAAAACTTTACGTCCCTCCTCATTCAGAAGACAGTAATTTACTTTTTTGTCAAAATGTTTTTCTACCTGTAAACGACGGTTATTTACTAAATCAAATATGGTTTTATACACGATGACTGGTTTAAAAACCTCGCTCATATCAAGACTTAATGAAAATCGCCCTTCTGATGGTTCATGCAGATAACTAATCCTCTGGTCCAGATGTGTCCGATAAATTGCTGAAATCGTTTTTGTATATAGCAGTGTATTACCAAATGAAATTAATGCATTGATGGGATTATCCGGCGGACGCTTTACTCTTTTATTCATAATAAAGTCTTCTGGCAGAAAATATTTAAATGTTCCATAAAATTTAATCCATGCTTCTCCTTCGTATGACATTAACTCTGCAGGAGTTTCTGCTCTTTGAACCCGACTGGGAAATTCTTTTTTTAACCAGTCTATCGTTTCTTTTACCTCTTTCTTTACATGCTTATAATAATGGTACAGCACTTCTCCCATATTAACCCCAATACCATTCACAATAGCTTTTGCAATTTTCATTCTGGTATTATGGTATGCCTCAACCTGTCTTACAAGCAGTCGGCCGCTATTATAATGATTTCTCGGATAAAATGTCCCACTGTATCCTTCATAGTAGTTAAAGAAATGGACGATTACCTGATTTTGACTGAAAAAATCCAGCAATTTCGTGTTGAATGATACCTCATTTAAGCAATAAATTTCTTTTGTATTTTCAATTGGAATATAAATATTTTTTCCATCTTTCCGAAAGCACAGGGAATTATCTTTTCTTGTCAATTCCCCCATAGACATTAAATATTTTGTAGATCCTATGTTTTCCTCCTTCGCCTGACAATTTTTCAAAGCATAATACTGATCCAGTTTTATTCATCTTAGATATAGCAATATTCATAATAAGCACATTTTTTGCACTGGGTCTTTCCTATCCCCTCCGGAACCTGATCACTTCTCAGCATTGCTACTATTTCTTTTATATATTCTTCTAATATCCGCTCCTCTTCCTCCCCAAGTTCAACGATTACAATCTTTTTGCTGCTTTGCTTTTTTTCCACAAATTCTAACTTTCCTTTTCGTACTATCCCTTTCTCTTTTAAGACCTTAAGGTAGTACAGCAGCTGCCACCTGCTGGCTTCCAAATCAGCATCTGATTTTTTTACTTCTGTAAGATATTCCGCCGTTAATTTATCTAATCTGATATTTTCTATTGCTATTTCTGTATCCTTTCCTTGAGCTTTTTCTTCATGAATTGCTTTTCCAATCTTTACAATCTCGCTGTTATCTTCCAGATTTAAACGGCTGCCATGGAGATAACACTGACGTTTACAGTGAAAATAATAATTAATTAAAGTTCCATTTACCTGCATTTTACTATCCCCCCATCCCTATAAATCTACAAACATTACTCCTTGTGATTCTAGCTTCTTCCGATTTAATTTTCCATTTTCAAAGTATTCTTCTCCGTCCCGGATACAGTAAAGTTCTCCAAGAACCCCGCTGTAGTTTAAATCAGGATTCCATTTTACCTGATAGATAAAATTATTTAGTTTACTTCTTACATCCGACAGTTTTAACTGCTTTTCAGAAAAATCCATGGTTCTGTTGCGAAGCAGCTCTTCGTATCTTTCCCAAAGACTCCACCCATCCAATACATTGCCATTTTCTATCTCAAGTGTTCTGCATATTACCAGACTCATATTCCTTTTATTTTCTTCTATTAATTTCATGCGATCCGCAATACATGGGCTATTCATATGTTTTACATGTTCATAAAAAAAGTCATCTAAGCCCTCTGAAGAAGTACTTTCGTTTCTTTGCTTTTTCAATACATTGAGTACTTTTTTATAATATATATCAAACTCTTTCTCTTTCAGGATCTCTCTCATTTCCGACGTCAAAAGTGTAAAGGACTCATCAATCCGAAAATCCAATCCATAAATATTCTTTGCCTGATCCATATCAAAAAAATATACAATACCATCTCTTTTGCTGGAACGGTTAATACGTCCAAGAAACTGCTCTTCACTATCCAGCTTTGAAATATCTTTAAATCCTATATCCATGTCAATATCTACCCCCGCCTCAATTACCTGGGTAGATACCAGAATCATGCCGCCTGTGTTCCCTTCCCTGATCGGTCTTAATATCTGCTCACGTTCATACATGGAATCATCTCCTGTAATCAGATACGCTGGAACTTGTATATCACTGTAATTACATAAAGAATCAAAAAATTCGTATGCCGAATCTTTTTTTATGAAAGTAACTAAGACTTTTTTATCGGGCTTGCTTTTTTCTAATACCTGCTCCAACAAATGATCTATGGTCATTTTCTCTTTTAATAACTCATAAGAAACCGTTACCCGTTTCTGAAACAACGGATGGTTAAAATATTTTTTTCGATCCTCAATCAGCCTCGTTACGGTACCTTCTCCACCCGCAAGAATATCCAGTCCAGGCAGCGTTGCCGACATTATAATTATTTTCATACCAAGCAGTTCCGAACAAGCCTGCAAAAATATTATTATTTCTGCCCATATCGTATTTTTATAGCTTTGAATTTCATCCAGGATCACGATACTGTCCGTTAACTGCATAAAGGAAAATATGTTTTCTTTTCTATATCCGAAAAGTGTTTCAAAAAAACTTACATGGGTAGACAAAATAAATGGGTAGTTTAGAAACTGGCGGTCCAATAGTGCATTCTGGTAATATTCCCGCGAATCCTCGGCAATATTTCCCCTGCCGGTAATAGGCATTAACGAATTTACCACCACGATCTGATTCTGTACTTTTTTATCTGTAAATATCTCCTGTAAAATTTTCCGGTTCTGCTCTACAAGTGTATTAAATGGATAAATATAATATATCTTTTTGCCACTGCCCAACAATTGAAAGCCCAAATTCATAGCTGTATTACTTTTCCCGCTTCCGGTAGGTGCCTCCAGAAAATAAATCGTATCTTCCGGATTTTTACGCAATGCTTCCTCAGCATCCAGGAACATTTCACTTCTCATACTATTAATATCATTACATTCTTCCAAAGACTTTTCCGCTTGTAATATTCTCTCTTTTTCATAATTACGTATGCTTTGCAATAACTCCGATCTTTCATAAGGTTCCTGAAAAGTGTCTGCACATTGAATCGTTCCAAACTCCTTTATTTGTACATTTTCCATGTACTCAGTCGTTGCATAATAATCGCAGGCGACTAATACTGAATACAAATACCGCATATAAAAGAAACAAGTGATATCCTGCCCCCGGTCCATTCTATCTTTTACATTTGAATACTTTTTCACACATTTTTCAATGGTATCACTGGACAGACTGCGCAGTCCGGCATATCCTTCAAGCCCGGACTGTGTCAGTACATCCAGTAGATATCCAATTTCTCCATCTTTTCCCTTAAATTTTGAAGTAAAATCAATCATCTTCTCCAGATCGCTATGATGCCTGGAGATAACATATGCATTAATCCATACCAGTAACGTTAATAAACATTTATCTTTTTTGGAATAACTGCTTTTCTCAATCTCCTCTAAAAAATAATCCAGGTAAATGACTGCTGAAAACAAGGAATGATCCGAACCTGACAAACCATCGAGTGTCTTTATTGGCACCTTTTTATTTTTCATTTTTTGAATTTGAAATGCGGGATTAATTTTGCCAAAATCATGAAATAAAATAACATTATAAAACATTTTATAAATAAAACTTTGAATATTATCGGGATTATTGGGGAGAAGTTTCAAAGCAAAACGTTTGACCACTATCGATAACTCTTTCTCTTTTTCCAACATTTGAAAATACTTGCCACACCGTTGTAAATGTTCCACTAAAGTTTCTTTATCGCTGTCATCCTTCCAGTGAGCATATAACGGATAATCAGCATTTATTACATCCTCCATATTTATAAATAAACACATAATTCCCTCCTTAATGTAAGCGATGAATAACATGGCGTTCCAAAATTCAGCCCCGGTATGAGATAATCTACCTACATGAAGTAGAAAAACCA
>OKWQ01000148.1_pt1 | contig 50996 bp, 40 predicted proteins | sample 1607071 | NCBI WGS metagenome assembly OKWQ01 (sample SAMN07501039, study PRJEB24779) | human gut metagenome
ATCAATGTCCTGGCTCGCCCCCTTCTCTTTCCGTACACTACCTATCATTTACAAAGCGTCATTACTCATCTAAACCCCAATTCAAAAACTGTTCGCTGTAGTACTAGAGCATGTTTTAAAATTGCTTTCAGACAGACCATACAATGAGTCAATATTATACAAGAGATTTTTCTTCCTCTATGTTATACTTGAATCGAAAAGGAGGTTTTTATAGTGTCTGAGAAACGTACAATACGGTATGACCGTGATTTAAATCTGGAAGCATATCATTTCAAAGGGATTATGCAGAAGTTCCCAAACCATTTCCATGAGCATTATGTAATCGGCTTTATTGAAAAAGGGAGCCGCCGCCTGACCTGTAAGAACAGGGAATATAATATAGAAACCGGAGACATTATTCTTTTGAATCCGCTTGAAAATCACATCTGTGAGCAAATTGATAACGGTGTGCTTGATTTCCGCTGCATTAATATTCTTCCGGACGCTATGCAAAAAGCTGCTTACGAAATCACCGGAAAAGATTCTTTACCACATTTCGGAGTAAATGTTGTTTATCGCAGTGACCATGTGAAACCATTACACAAGCTTCATCAGATCATTATGGAGCAGCAGCCGGATTTTGAAAAGGAAGAACTTTTCTTCTTTTTATTAGAACAGCTGATTGAGCTTTATGCGGAACCGTTTTATAAACAACCGCCAAATAAGAACAGTCCGGCTATACAGACTGTCTTTGATTACATAAGCGGACATTATGCGGAACATATCCGCCTGGATGAACTGGCAAGCCTGGCAGGTATGAATAAATATACTTTACTGCGAGCCTTTACCAGACTCAGAGGTATAACCCCATATCGTTACCTTGAAACAGTCCGGGTAAATGAAGCAAAAAAATTGCTGGAACAGGGCATAGAACCAATTGAAGCTGCCATGCAGACCGGATTTGTGGATCAGAGCCATTTTTCAAATTTTTTCAAAGACTTTATCGGTCTTACTCCAAAACAATATCAGAATATATTTAAGGATAATCCCAGACCCGGAAAGGAATATTATGAAACAAAATAAAAATATTACAGGACATCTTGCAGCAGTGCTTACCATTCTGATCTGGGGAACAACCTTTATTTCCACCAAAGTACTTTTAAGGGAGTTTACACCCATTGAGATATTATTTTTTCGGTTCAGCATTGGATTTATCGCCCTGTTACTTATTTCTCCCAAACGATTCCATCCAAAGGAAAAGAAACAGGAGTGGCTGTTTGCCGGAGCCGGCTTGTGCGGTGTAACACTATATTTTCTTCTGGAAAACATCGCCCTGACCTATACGCAGGCATCTAACGTAGGTGTGATTATTTCCATTGCTCCTTTTTTTACTGCTTTATTTTCACATTGGTTTTTAAAAGGGGAATCACTGAAGCCTAATTTCTTTATTGGATTTTTAGCCGCCATAAGCGGTATTATACTAATCAGTTTTAACGGAAGCTCAAATCTGCAATTGAATCCCACCGGGGACATACTGGCTATACTTGCTGCTTTTGTATGGGCTGCCTATTCCATCCTGACCAAAAAGATCAGCGCATTTGGATATAGCACGGTACAGACAACAAGAAGGATTTTCTTTTATGGCATTTTGTTTATGATTCCTGCCCTGTTTATCTTTGATTTCCGTCTGGGTCTGGATCGTTTCACCCAGCCCCTACACCTATTTAATATATTATTCCTGGGACTTGGTGCTTCTGCACTCTGTTTTGTAACATGGAATTTTGCAGTAAAAATACTTGGCGCTGTGAATACCAGCATCTATATTTATATGGTTCCGGTAATCACCGTTGTAACTTCTGTAATTGTCCTTGATGAAAAAATTACAGGAATGGCTCTTGCAGGTACACTGCTTACTTTGGCAGGCCTCCTGATCTCAGAAAGTAAGATATCATTCCGGAACAGTAAAAAACAGAATAAAATTTCAGATCCTTTATGAAAAATAACTATCAATAAAATTTAAATAGAAACAGAAAAAGATACGGCTCTTCAGAATTAAAAACCGTATCTTTTTCTTTATTCAAAAATGGTATTGATAGAGATTTTTCCCATTCAGTTTACGTTACATTCCCAAATAGCGGGTGAATTCCAATTATATTATTTATAATAATACAGTCTGCACACTTCATCTCCCTTAGCAATACTTTTCAATAACTTTAATTTTCCGCCATAAGCCTCCCCAATCCCATGATCACCGCACATGGCTATATCGCATAAATCTGCAATCTCCTCATCTGTACAGCCAGCCTTCTGCCAGGCCTTGACCAATGGACAGTAATGAAAATCAATTGCCAGGACCTTATCTGTGCTTTTCCTTATCTTCATCTCGAATACCCACTGGGCAGGTTTTGTAAACAGCGTTTTTCGCAATCCGGTCAGACTGTTCGTCCCGCCGGTTTTTATTAAATCATTTCCCTGTGATAAACCGCACCGCTTAATTGCCGCACTTCCAAAATCTTTCCATTCAAGCCCCCGCTTACCCGCTTCATCACAAAGCAGATAAAGCCATGCTGCTCTTTGCTCCAGCTGCCCTCTGACCGCCTGTATAATAGGGTTTTTAATGGACGGCTCATTGGTTACGATGCTGTGTCGGCTTCTCGGCTTGTTTTCCTTCTGTTCTGCCATCTCTTTTACGGTCTGTTCTGTCATCTGATCTGCCATCTGATCTGTCATCTGATCTGCCATCTGATCTGCCATCTGATCAGCCATCTGTTCTGCCATCTGATCTGCCATTTTATCTGCCATTTTATCTGTCATATCCTCCGCCATTCTGAATACCTCCTCCGATTTATGTGTATATCTGCTCAAATTTCTTTATATATTATCTTAACACACTCTTGCCCGATTAAAAATCATTAATTTTTTGATATTTCAAATTAGACTGTTCATTGGACTCCAGCTTGAATTCAAAATAATATACGTGTTAACGCGTTAACATGCAGCTGTTAGAAAGCAGTTTTGAACCCCCTTCAGATACAGAAAATCCCCCTTAACAGATCTTCTCTGCCAAGGGGAATCTTATTTATTGCTATTCTATTTTACCTTAACTGTTTTTACCGTACTCCATTTACTATACACCTTTTTGCCCATAGAATTTGTTGTATATCCTCTTGCCCTTACATAATATGTCTTTTTCTTCAGGCCTTTGATTGTATAAGAAGTATTCTTGGTAGTTTTCGTTGCCGGCTTACCCTTGAAGGTCTTCTTTAAGGAATATTGAATCTGATATCCGGCTGCCGCTTTATCTTTTGTCAATGTTACTTTTATTCTGCCCTTAGTACTTTTCGCAGACTTAATCTTCGCTCTTCTGCCAACCAGAGTTAATGCATTGGAATCCTTCTTTGCATTGTTTCTGGCATCTGCAATTGCTTTATCTGCTGCCGCCTGTGCTGCCTGAGCCGCTTTCATTGCACTTTCAGCTGCCCTTTGGGCTTTTTCTGCCGCCAGCCTGGCTTCTTCCGCATCTTTTTTCTTTTGCGCTGCATCAGCTGCCGCTTTCTCAGCTTCTTCCTTTGCTTTTTTGGCTTCCTGCGCTGATTCTGCTGCTGCTTTTGCTGCCGCTTCCGCTGCTGCTTTCGCTGCTAATGCATCTGCTCTTGCTGATTCTGCTGCTGTTTTTGCTGCTATGGCTTCCGCTTTTGCTGATTCTGCTGCTGTTTTCGCTGCTATGGCTTCCGCTTTTGCTGCTTCCGCAACTGCTTTTGCTGACTCCGCTGCGGTTTTCGCTGCAGCTGCATCATTTTTAGCCTTTACCGCTGTATCTCTTGCTGCTTCTGCTGCCACCTTTGCAGCAACTGCATCGTCTTTTGCCGATTCCGCTGCTTTTTTTGCGGTCTCCGCTGCTTTTGCTGCTGTCTCAGCTGCACCCTGGGCTGTTTTCGCTTCGTTTTTTGCTGTTTCGGCTGCACTTTGAGCTGCTACTGCCTTTTCTTTTGCTTCTTCTGCCTTTTTCTGGGCTGCTTCAACATTAGTCTGGGCTGCTGCTGCTTTTACCTGAGCATCCTCTGCTTTTTTCTGTGCTGCCTCTGCTGCAAGTCTCGCTGTCTCTGATTTTCCTGCCTCTGCCAATGCCTTATCTGCTTCGGTTTTTGCTCTGTCTGCCTCCGTTTTAGCTTTATCCGCTTCGGTCTTTGCTTTGACTGCTTCATCTGCCGCTTTCGCTGCTTCCGTTGTAGCTGTATCTGCCGAAGCTGCTGCCGCTTCCGCATCTGTTTTTGCTTTTATGGCATCTTCTTTTGCTGCATCCGCTGATTCCTGAGCTTCTTTTGCTGCTTTAATAGCTGCCTGCTTTGCTTCTTCTACAACGTCGGTCACTTCATTATTCAAACCTTCTATTGCTTTCTTAAGATCATTAATGACACCGTCACGCTCCGGGAATGTAAGGCTTGCATATTCCACCCTTTCTTCCGCTATCACAATTGCATTTTGAAGTGCTGCAAAGCTTTCATCTGTATATATTTTAGGATCATTCTTGTATGCCTTCGCTTCCTCAATTGCAGTTTCCAGCGGTTCGCGTTCATCACACAGATTGAACGGCAGCAGTGCATCCATTGCTCTGTTTAAAGCTTCTGCTGCATTGTCGATCTCGCTCTGTGCAGGAACTTTCGGATCGTTGTCATTTACTTTTCTGGAATCCGCTTCTATTGCCTTGAAATTATTCCAAGATTTACGGGTATACTCGGTATACTCATGCTCATCCCATAACTTATCGCTGGTGTTTACCGGATTAACCTTTTCATTTGCAGTGTTCAGAGCTTCTTCCAAAGCTGCTCTCTCCAGCATTACCAGTGATTTCATTGCATTATCAATTGCGAAAATATGGTCTGCAGTTTCTTTGTCCGTATAAACGCTGCCGTCTTTATAAGCCCGGGCATCGGATATCTTACTGCTCAGAACACCAAAACTTTCCGGCGTATAATCTGCTTCCGCCAAAGATCCTGCTTCCGTTAATTTCTCCTGAAGCTTTGAGATATCCACAGCAACTGCTTCTAAGTTGTCAATAGCTTCCTCAAGGGATGCGATTGTACTTTCCAGCTGATCTGCTGTTGTATCTACACTTTGATATACCGCTGCTGCTGCTGTCAGTACTTCATTTATTGCTGCTATGCTCTCATCCGTGTACATTCCGGAGCTGATCCTGTCCGTTACGTCAGTGATTTTTTGAAACAGCGGAGTTTTATCTACACCTGCATTTTCTTCGGAAGCAGGAATATAGAAATAAGTTGTATATGCCGGAACACCAGCAAAATAGTGCGGAACAAAAGTTTTTGGTGCTGCATCTCCTCCCGTAGTTCCAGGCACCACATTCACGCTTAAACTAGGTACATTTCGGGTTGGCACTTCTCCTGACGTGCCGCCTGTCATGGTCTCCGGCGCATTTATGGTAACGTTTGTACCTTCTCCTGTTGTAAGATAGGAGTCAAGTTCAATTCTGGACAGACTGGCTACATCCGTTGATGCCATAACCAGCGGTCCGTTCATAAGGGAACCGTACCACTCGGAATCACATTTACCTGGCAGGTAATCAACATTAAAGCCAAAAGGCATGGTGACTACGATTTCATCCGTGGATGACCAGGATCTCACACCAGTGGAAACATAGGAACTTGGCTCATAACTCTCTGCCAGAGAGGTTCCGTTGAGTTTAATATCGAAATCTTTTGTTGCCCAATAAGGAACACGGAATTTCATTTCGAATTCCTTTGTTTCCGCACCAGGTGTTACCATAAATGTAGATTGCTCAGACGGGAATACGCAGGACTGCTGGATTGTCACATCCTGTTCCTCCCACCTCGCTGTGGTAGGCATATACAGTCCAACATAGAAGGTCTGCTCATCTGCTGAGGTGAAATAAGCAGCTTCCTGGTATTTAACGTGATTCTCAGTCCCGGTGCCGGAACAGCAGGTGTTACCGGGATTGGTTGCATTGCCGGTACTTCTTTTTCTGGTGCTGTTCGGATAAATAGAATATCCGTAGGATACCTGGTTGGATTTACTGCCTGGTACAATGGATCCTATGATCTGGTTATAAAGCAGACGCTCGTAGTAGTCCATATATTTCGCATCGTCCGGATTATAAGTATTAAGATCCTTGGTTAGCTTAAGCATATTGTAAGCTGCACAGGTCTCACAGATTTTGTCTGAGTTATTGGTATTGACAACCCCAATCTGATTGTATGTGCCCGCAAACTTCTCTTCATTACTGTTGTTGCCTCCCACACCGCCGATGGTGAAGGAATAGCGTCCAATTATATAATCCCAGAAATTTTCTGCTATATTGTAATATTTGGCATCATTGCTTCCCTTAAAGTTCCAGAGTGCTCCGATGATCTGTGGTATATGCTGGTTACAATGCAAGGTTCTGATAGAGTCTCTGTTATCCGCAAGGGATGAGAAGAACGGGATATTGCCCGTATCACTGCTGGCTCCATTATTATCAAAGCACATGGAAGCTTCCAGCAGTTTCGCAGAATCATCTTCATTACCCTGAGCTTTCATAATATCGGAAAGTCTTGCCAATGTTTCATTCACACCGCCAAATTCTCCTGCAATGTATAAAGCCCACATACTGTCACGGTATCCTGGTGAGTTAGCGTCCGGCCGTGTCCCAGCTTTTGTGCAGTAATGGAGTCTGTTCCATACCCATATCCCCATATCCTTTGCAATGGCAAGGGCTTTATCTGCCACTGCCTGCTCTTCAGTGCTTCCGCCGTCCAGAGCATAATAGATGTCAACGAGTCCTGCAAGCTGCTTATGCAGGGAGTAATAAGGTGCCCAAACGCCGTAGTTATCCATGTTTCCATCATAAGGAGCGTAGTTCTCTATGAGTATGAGATGTTCTGGCTGAATTGCATTAATATATCCGTAACCAAATAACGAAGGATCTCTGGGTGCCGTTGCATCATCCATTAAACGGACATTTGTCATTGCCTTTACTTCACTGTCCGTCGAGTATCTGTCACGCGCTTCCCTGAATCTGTCTTCTGTAGGCAGTTTGACAAATGTCATCTCCTGCATCTCACGCATTTCATCCGTCATTCTTTTCATTCTGCTCATAAGCTGGGACTTTTCATCATCGGTTGCACCGGATGCGTAAGCAAATGCAAGTCCGGACAGGTAATGCCCATAACCGTGTCCTTTCAGCTTTGTTGTTCGGGAATCCCATCCGCCTGGTGCCGCGTAACCCTCCGTACTAAGTCCGAAAGTCTCCCGGTAATTATAAAGCATACGGGTTACGTCTACCCCCAATATGTATTCTATCTGATTGTCTCTGTTTAATGTCAGCCTGTTAGCCTCACCATCAGGGTCATCTTCAAGGGTCACTTCATTCAATGGTAAAGTTTGCACAAGCGGATTGTTTGACGGTACAATAGCCTCTCCATCCACAACCGTGATTTCCGCAGTAACCTGATATCCGTTTGTAATAGCATTATCACCCAGCACATTTCCGTTCATTGTATAGGTATGTCCAACCGGATATTCTGCCTGTGCGGTCTGCGCTGCAGTGGTATAGCCTTCCCAGCTGACCCTTCGCTGTTCAGATTCTCCGTTGCTATAGAGTACCTTTACAAAGTTTGGCAGTTTAGGAGCATCACCCACCGGACATTCAATTATGATCGGCTCGCAGGATACAATTGATCTGCCTGCCCCCGGATATGCCGGAATCGTAACTTCCCAATCACGTGTGACAGATGCACTCCCAAAGGTAGCCGTAGCGGTTAGTTTAACCTTGGCATCCGCTTCTCCTGATGGTGGTCTGAGAACATTTCCATCTGTCCATAAGTATTTAGAATTTTCTGTATTCCATGTAAATACAGATCCAAACCGACCCTCCTGGGGGAACGTAAAGTTTGTTGTTCTGTCCGCAACGCTTCCGATGTCGATGGCTTCCAAATCCGTTGTGGCGATTTTCTCGTCATCCATATCAGCAAATACAGAGAATTCAAATTGTTTTGTTGCGATGAAATCTCCATTTTCCGCAGTAGCTGTGATCTGGCCTGTGGCATCGGGTTCACCATTTGCCGGGCGGGTCACTTTACCATCATTGCCTAAAGCGGGATCCGTAGATTCTGACCAGGTGATCGTACTTCCGTTAGATCCAACTGACGGAAGCTCTACATCACTCAGAAGTTCCATAAGGAAGTCTTCCTGGATCTCAGCTAAATCTGCTACAGCAGGATCCACATAACCGAATACTTCCCACTCGCTTATACCGATGCCGGGTGCTGTGCCGGAATTTCTTTCCGCCGTTATACTCAACCGTACCCCTTTTGTAATAATCGGGCTGTCCAGATTAACTACATTCCATTTGGTATTGGCTCCCCAGCGTTTTGGTGACGGCCATGGCTTATTGGCTTCCGCGCCGCCTTCACCGGTAAATGCTGCCGAATTACCATCCGTTCCAACGGAACCATAGTCAACCCATTCATCATTTACCAAATACTGAAGGTTACAATCCCTGGCCCAGCGAACGCCTCCATCTGTGTAAATCCACCACATAACCCGCATGGATTCCAACACTTGCGGCTGATTCCATGTATACTGAATCCAAACCGGATTATCCGGATTACCGTATTGGGTCCCCCATGTGTTCCATACAGATCCGGTACTGCCGCTTGCAAGTTTCCCGTTGTTTGCATTTGCTGCCACCGAACTTCCGTTGGCGTATGCCGCTTCTACCTTTGCGGAAAGTGCAATATTACCATCTTCAGCGCCATATGGATCAAGCCTCTCAAGATCCTGAGGTACAGCTGACAGCTCATTTAGATACGGTGAAGCTGCTGCGGGCAAAACCACGCTGCTGATCATGGATAAAATAATCAGTAATGAAACAATCATATTTGTTCTTTTCTTACGTAAACTTTTTGTGCTTTTTCTTAACATTATTTCTCCCTTCTCCATTAAACAACACAATTAATGATTGCGAAAGCCTGTTTTTCTTATTACCCGGCTCACCTCCTGACCTTTTATACTTTTACACCGGAATTCTAAAAGATGTCACGCTATCCCGGTATTTGTTAACACAGCCATGCAAACCTGATTACACGTCTACGGAAACAATCTTTCATCATAGAAAAACCAATATTGTTCCTATTGTTAACCCCTAATATAAAATATTGCATTTATTTTAAATTAGGAACATTTATTTACGTAAAAAGTAATAATATGACTCAATATTTTTTTCATAACCAAACTGTTTCATCATTTATTTTATTCTATCAAATATTTCAAAAGAATGCGTTCGATATTTTTTGATAAAAGTGCGATATTTTTCCTTTTTTACATTTTTTATCAAGCTATCCTCAAATACATCATATATTTGGTTACTTCACGCTTACTATATTTTATTTTTTATATATATTAATCTAATTTTCAAAATTCATAAGTATTTTTTATTAATTTTTTTAATATTTTGCACATAAAAATGCCAGAGTACTGGTCACGCCTCAGCCTCTGGCATTAATCTGTTGAAATAAGATTCCATTATACTTCTTCATTCTAACCATTACAATCTCAATACTTATCTTAATATGTTGAATGCTGTTCCATGCATTCCTTTAGCTCCACAAATCGATTCATATGTCCATCCACTTTTCTGCTGGCTTCTAAAATTTCATCCGACGTAAGATTCCTCCCTTCTTCAATCAGACGCTCCAGCTTTTTACTGTCCATTTCCATTGCGTACTTGTACCAATTCTTTTGAATATTCTGTAACCATCTCTTCATACGTTTATCTCCTTTATAATGCTGATAGTGTGTGAGTAGTTCTAATAGAGTTAGTATAACACATCTGCCATGTCGAAGTCTGTCGAAACAAGTGCGAAAATCCGGTTTTTTTCTAATATTTTGTAAAAAAAAGCAGCAGACAAAACCATATCTTTGGTTTTATCTGCTGTTTGCTTACACTATTCTTTTTTATTACTGATCATCGAACAAGTAAGGATTTATTGTTTTGCTTCCTTTACCAGAACTTCAATTACATGGAAGATTCTATCCTGCTCTTTTGGGGCTAACTCTTTCATGATATCTACAAAAGCGGAAGCTTTGATTTCAGCGCCTCTGTCTAAAACATCTGACAGCAGCATATCTGAGGTCACCTCCAGTGCATTTGCAATCCGTACAAAAGTTTCCAGACGTGGTATTTTAACGCCTCGTTCGATGGCACTCATATAGCTGCTGCTGAGTCCTGTCCTTTCTGCAAGCTCTTCCTGCTTCATGCCTCTTTCTTCTCTGCACCTTTGTATTCTTTTTCCAATTCGATTCATTTATTCCTGCCTCATTTGTAATATATAGTATTCTATATCCCTGGAAAATCCTTACATTTATAAGAAAAATCCTTTCCCTGATATACTGATATTATATACCTGATGCACACTTTTGACAAGAAACTCTATTCCGAAAACATATCAATATATTCTTCTGCAAATTTTGAAGCTACAGCTCCATCCGCCGTTGCAGTCACGATTTGTCTAAGGGGTTTCGTCCTTACATCGCCTACCGCAAATACTCCCGGCAGATTGGTCCTGGTTGTCTCATCTGCCACAATATATCCCCCGCTATCCAGGTCTGTCTGACCTTTAAACATATCTGTATTTGGAATTCTTCCTATGGCAACAAACACACCGTCACATGCCACTTTGATGTTGTCCCCGCTTTCTGTATCTTCTACTACTACACCGGTTACTTTCTGATCATAGAGTATTTCTTTTACTTTTGCATTCCAGATAAATTCTATATTTAAGCTCTGTTTTAAAGCAGACAAATAACTTTTAGAAGCTCTTAACTGATCTCTGCGGTGAACCAGATAAACCTTATTGCAAATCTTGGATAAAAACAGTGCGTCTGCTACAGCAGTATTGCCTCCGCCTACCACCACAACTGTCTTATTGCGGTAGAACATTCCATCGCAGGTAGCGCAATATGCAACGCCCCTGCCTTTTAGTTTCTGTTCTTCTTCCAATCCCATTTCTCTTGGATTTGCTCCCGTTGCCAATATGACTGTCCGGGCTAATAGATCTCCTTCACTGGTATGAATTACTTTGGGCTGCGCATTTAGATCCACGGACTCTACTTCTGTAAATAAAGATTCTACTCCAAACCGCTCGGCTCCCTGACGCATCTTTTCTCCCAGTTCATATCCATCTACACCTTCTTCAAAACCGGGATAATTATCCACCTGGCTTGTTGTAGCCATCTGGCCGCCTGCCGAAAGCTTCTCTATTACAAGTGTTTTTAAATTTGCCCTTGCGCTATATAATGCGGCAGTATAACCACCTGGTCCTCCGCCAATTATAATCACATCTAATATCTTCTGTTCCATGCCGGTCACTCCTCTCCTACTCTTTCGTAATCCCCAGTTCCTTCATCCAGCCTTCTATCTGAGACTTAGCCGTAGGTGCTACCAGCGGTTCGCCTGCTGCCTTTCCATTTTGGAATGCAATCAGTGTCGGTATCGTCATAACATCAAATTTCTCTGCCAGTTCCGGTTCATCATCAATATTGAGCTTGCCAACTTTTAAAATATTCTGATATTCTTCTGCAATCTGATCAACTGAGGGTGCAATTCTTTTGCAATAGCCGCACCACGGTGCCCAGAAGTCTACTACCGTAATTTTACCTTCTTCTATTTCTCTGTTAAAATTTTCCTTTGTTAATAATGTTCCAGCCATTTGTATTACCTCCACTTTCTGTTTATCTGCTTGTTTTTAATTTATTTCTTATCGACATCCATTGCATTTTCTATGGAATTTTTATCCTTAGGTGCCGGTTCCCAGAATCCAACCGCAAGAATCAATCCGATTATCCCTCCAAAGACCATACTTTTCATAGGGTCTGAAGTAATGGCACAGGTACCGCTGATGCACCCGATCTGCCAGTAATATAGATATCCGGCAGCTATGCCTCCCAATATAAAAATCAGAGGTTTTATAAATCTTTTCATCGTTTTCCTGTCAAATCCCATAGTTGCCTCCTTTGTATATCCATATATATGGATCACAATTTTTTATCTGTAACTTTTTTAGTTTCATTTATACTGTAATTATAATGGTTACAGTATGGTTTGTCAATATATTTTCTAAATTTATTTATTTCCAGATTCAGACAAGAAAAAAGCCTGCGGATTCCAAAACCTTTTCGGTTTGTTCCACAGACTTTTTGAAGTATTTCTTTGTTACTTAGTATTTCTTTGTTTCTTCGTATTTCTTTGTTTGTTAGTTTTCTTTGTTTCTTCGTATTTCTTTGTTTCTTAATATTTCCGGTTGGGAAGTTCCTTTGCCGCCGTCTCAGAAGGATAAATTCCTTCTTCTACATATTGAAGTTTATCGACGGACTCTCCGCTCATAATTTTTTTTGCAATTTCCGCCACCCGGGGACCATGCAGAGGATTACATTCTATGGAAACGTTTAATTTTCCTTCTATCATAGCCTCAAATGCTGCTTTCACTGCATCAAAAGATACGATGGCAATGTCTTTACCTGGCTTCTTGCCTATCTCTTCTATTGCTTCAATTGCTCCAAATGCCATATTGTCATTCTGGGCTATCACCACATCAATATCCGGATTCTTCTGAAGACAGAATTCCATTGCTTTTTTGCCCTTAGTCTGAATGAAATCTCCCAGCTGCTCAGATACGATCTCATAGTTCTGATATTTTTTGATTGCTTCGTTAAATCCCTTGGTACGGCCTATTTCGGCAGTCGATCCTATTGTACCTTTTAAGATTGCAATCTGATGGTGATCACTTCCCTCACCTCGTGCTTCCATATATTTTACCAGCCAATCCGCTGCGGCACGTCCCTCCTTCTCAAAATCAGACCCGACCCAGCATGTATACAGAGAATCATCCTTTACATTAATCATTCGGTCTACGACAATTACCGGTATCCCTGCATCCTTTGCCTCTTCCAGCACAGTATCCCAGCCATCTTCCGTGACAGGTGCAATCACAATGACATCTACCTCCTGTGAAATAAAATCCCGGACTGCTTTGGTCTGGTTCTGCTGCTTTTGCTGTGCATCGGAGATCAGAAGGCGGAAACCATTTTCCACACTCAATGCTTCTTTCATCGATTCCGTATTGGCAATTCTCCAGTCAGATTCCGCTCCGATCTGGGCAAACCCTACTGTTATCAAGTTTTTTTCTTCGGCAGATATTGTTTCTCTGTGATTCTTTGTTATAGTGCAGCCTGCCAGGAGTATACTTGCTATTGTAATACAAAGTATCAATATTTTTTTCTTTTCCATTTTCCTACCGATCCTATTTTGCAACAAACTAGTTTATACCACACTTTTCATTCGATAATCTTTGGGGGTACATCCTACTTCTTTCTTAAATATGTAATAAAAATAATGCGCATCCCGATATCCCAGCCTGCTGCCTATATCCGACGTCTTCATACTGCTGCACCTGAGCATCTCTTTTGCTTTATTAAGCCTGGTCTGTGTTAAATACTCTACAAAAGTCTTGCCCTCCACCTGCCTGAAGACTCTGCTAAAGTGATTAGGGCTTACATTCACATAGGCAGCAACTGCATTCAGGGAAATCTTCTCATCACCATAATGCTCATTGATATAATCTTTCGCATCTTCGATCCAGCCTTCTAACCGGCTTTTGGACATCTGGTCACGCGATTCAATGCAGAGATCCACAATTTTTATAAGATAATTTCTGGTCAGCTCCCGGGAACTGATATTCGTAAGAAGATCGCCTACTTTTGTATGATGTTCTTTTAAGCGTTCTTCCTTGTTCCCAATTTTTTTCAGAAACCGGAGGGCTGCAAAATTCGTATCCAATACTATATATTGGCGAAAGATCATAGAATCCATGTTTGCTTTCCCTATACTTTCGATATAGGTATCTATAAAGTCTGCCACCTCCTGTTGTGAGCCGTTTTTGAGAAAGTCTTCCAGGATATCCTTGTCCATCCTGCCCAGGTCAATCTCATCCATATTCATCCGCATTCCCTGATCTTTGTCTATATCCTGAAGCTCTGCGCTGAATACCACATTCTTTGTCTGGTCAAACAACCTGTACGCAAATGCCTTATTTGCCTGATAATAGCATTTTGTTATATCCCGCAGCCTTGTAAAGCTTTGCCCTATCCCGGCAAAATACCGGTATCCGGTCCACGTCAGGGTAACCTGATCCAACGTTTTAAGGATTTTGTTTACGACGCATTTCAGCTCATCCCGGTCTTTTCCCTTGACAAGAATTGCCCCGCCTTCTGATTCCCGGTTAAAGTATACTGCCTTGCACTGCTTTTCCTCCAGCTTCTCTGCTATTATATTCATGATGTCCTGTTCGCTTAATTCTACCTGTACATCTGTTTTCTCCTTCCAGCACTGAAACAGGATTATATTATACTCCTTGGCTGCAAGGTCAATCTCAAGCTGCAGCCCTCTGGATATAATTTCCGATACAGAACACCTGTCGGATATCATATCGTTGAATAACTGGTTTTTTTTCAGTATTCTTTTTTTCTCACGTTCCATTTCATAAAGTTCAATATACTTTCTCTTCTGTTTTTCTATTTCGATCTGTTCTCTGACCTGAATCATGATATTCAAAAGCTTTCTGGCATCCACAGGCTTTGACAGATAATCAACAATACCGATTTTCAGTGCCCTGTTGGCATAGACAAAATGCTCAAATCCGCTAATGATAATAATCTTAATCTGCGGCATTTCCCTTTTCACTAATTCACTAAGTTCCAGTCCGTCCATAAACGGCATCATAATGTCTGTAATCAGCAGATCCGGTTTCGTTTCCTGGATCATCGGATACGCTAATTCGCCGTCACCGGCCTCTCCAACCAGACACAGTCCATTTGCCTCCCAGTCAATCCTGCGCTTGATCCCTTCCCGGATGACAGTTTCGTCTTCCACTATAAAAACTTTTATCATAATAATTCTCCCTTTTTCCTAATCCACAGCTTTGCTGCACACAGGTATCTTGAAATAAACCTCTGTACCAACGCCGTACTCACTTGTGATATGTATTTTACACTCCTCTCCGTAAATGAGGCTCAGCCTTTCATTGACATTTAAAAGTCCAAACCCACTCTTACTGTCAGAGAGCTGTTCTCCTTTAAGCTCGTTCTCCAACCTGTTTAATTCCTCCGGACTCATACCCCGTCCGGTATCTTTTACGGAAAAGTGAATATAGTCTCCTATACGGTATCCTTTTACACTGAGCTTCCCTTTTCCTCTTTTGTTCTTAATCCCATGATAAAGGGCATTTTCTACAATGGGCTGCAGACAGATCTTCAGAATATAATTACATCGTATCTCCTGATCCATCTCAACCTCGTAGTCCAGAATATCCTGATACCGGAACTGCTGGATCATCAGGTAGCTTCTTACATGTGATTCCTCCTCAGCCAGGGTAATAAACTCCTGCCCCTTGCTTAATGTAGTACGGAAGAAGATGGAAAGCTGGTCCACCATCTGCACTACCTGTTCATTTTGCTCATCTTCTGCAAGCCAGATAATGGTATCCAGGGTGTTATATAGGAAATGCGGATTTATCTGCGCCTGCAGTAATTTCAGCTCCGTCTTCCTCAGGTGGATCTGTTCATTGCGAACATCCTCCACAAGGCTTCCTATTTTCTTAACCATAATATTAAAGCTGTTTCCAAGCACCTCCATCTCTTCCATAGGATCAATCCTTACCTGAATATCAAAATTTCCTTTTGCAACCTCTTTCGTGCTGTCACATAACTCCCGGACCGGACGTTCAATACTTTTTGATATACGGTTTGTAAGTATTAAAACCAAAAAAATAATGGCAAAACCAATAATAACACAGTATTGAATGGATGTCCCGATCTGAACTTCCAGCTCCGTTTTCACCACTTTTGCATGTTCCGCTTCATATCTGATATAATCTGACATTTTTTCATCTACCAGCTCTGTAAACTGGTAAATATCTTTGTCTAATATCTCCGTGTTATCTTTCCTGCCCAAAACAGGTTCATTTTTCTCTATATTCTCCATTGTGTTTTTTAATTGTTTTAAAAGACGGAGAATTGCATCGATCCTGTCTACGCTGTTTTCTGTTGTGGCAGTCTCCTTCAGCTTTTCCAGAATAATTTTTGCCTGATTTATATCCTCATATGGCTTAACCTCTTCAAATGTAACCGCACCTGCTACGATCCGGTACATTTTATAATCCAGTTCTGAGCGGAAATCGGAGTTAAATTCCGTAGCCGCTGCCATATTGTTAATCACCGCACTGTATTTTTCATTATAAGAAACCATCAGCAGAATCATCCAAATAATTAATATAATAAATGGTATAATAATGCCGCTCCTTAGAATCATCAGCTTTCTTCGTATAGAACATCTGTCAAACCGGGACTCCACATCCTTCCAACCCATTTGTACCTGTCTCCCTCTGCCGCTTTTATCTGAAACAATTCTGATAAAACCCTGTTATTTAATATTTTATAATTGACAAAAAGGGCCTATCAGATATTCTGTCAAGAATTTTTCTGTATCAGACCCGAAATGCTTTCCTTATATACTTATTATAAGAATAATGTTTTTTATGATCAATGGGTTTTCTTATCAAAAAAGTACGAAAATGTATCATTTATCTGATCTCCTTTCTCTGCACTTTAATCCGATAATCTTTAGGCGTACAGCCCTCCATTTTTTTAAACAGATAATAGAAGTAGTGAGAATCTTTATAACCGACTTCATAACCAACATCTGAAATTCTGATATTGGTGGAGCGCAGCAATTCTTTTGCCCTTTCAATACGAATATCCGTAAGGTACTCTACAAAAGTAATCCCGGTTTCCTGGCTGAAAATACGGCTGAAATGGTTGGGACTTACATTTACCCGGGCAGCTGTTGTATTCAAGGATATATCCTCATCGTTATAATGAATCCTGATAAACTCTTTGGCACACTCTACCATATCAGCATATTTGTTTACAGCCGCCAGTTCTCTCAGGTTCATACAGTTTTCAAAACTTTGTATAATATACTGCTTTGTTTTACCAAGTGAACGGGTAAACATCATGATATCACCGAATTCAGGAAACCTTTTCTGAAGATCCTCCCTGGTGCGCCCAATGCTTTCTAAGAACTGAACAATCTGAAAATTAATATCCAATATAATATACTGCCGGAACATTAATGAATCCATATTGTTTTCTCCAAGGCTCCGGATAAATTTTTCCACAAACAGCTCAATGTCGCTTTTCAAACCGCTTTTTAAAAAATTCAATGCAACTTTACTATCCATATGATTTGAAGCTACATCCATCAAGCTGAATGGTTTTTCTTTTTCCAAATCCCCTGCATGAATGTCACCTCCATAAAGTACCTTATTTCCTAAGGTAAGAAACCGGTAGGTATACGCTCTGTTTGCATATTGATAACTAAGTGCAATATCTTTAAGATCCAGCACGTTTTTCCCAATTCCGATAAAATAATGCAGCTTATGGCTTGCATCCGTCTCCTTTGAAATAATCCGTATGCATTTGGATATCGTCTGATCTACTTCCTTGGGCGTCTTACCTGTAATTAATAATGCCGCACCTTCTGCCAAATGATCAAAATAAATCAGATTTTTATCCTTCTCAAACGCTTCCACCAGAAATGCTTCCACCTGCATATAGTCCTGGCGATATTCCATATGGTCATCATAACTGGATGCAGAGATTTTGTATAGTAAAAAATTATAAGCACCTGCTTCCAGATCCAGTCCCAGGCTTTCTCCTTTCTGCTTCAGTTCGAAAGCAGTACCCTTACCGCTTAACAGTTCATTATAAAACTGATATTTTAATATCTCATAATCTTTCTGTGTTTCTTTCTCATATTGTTCCAGAAATAGTGTCTGGGCCCTCTCCTCTTCTAAATCCTCTTTCATTTCCAACAGTGACTGCAGCAGTCTTGCACTGGTCACCGGCTTTAAGAGATACTCTGCTACCCCAAGCCTGATTGCCTGCTTTGCATATGAAAAATCATCATACCCGCTCAAAATAAGTATTTTCATCTCCGGGAACTCTTCTTTTACCAATCTGCATAATTCCAACCCATCCATAAAAGGCATTTTAATATCTGTTATGAGAATATCCGGCCTTATCTTTCGTATCATCGAAAGTGCCTTTTCTCCATCCTCTGCCTCACCGGAAAAGAGAAAGCCGTTTTCTTCCCACTTCACCCTCCTTTTAATACCCTCCCGAATAGTCATTTCGTCTTCTGCCAGAAATACTTTAATCATATTGTCCTCCGTCCTTAGCATATTTCCACACTATTGACCGTACTACTCCCTGGTTAGTATTCTGCAAACTCTGCAGATATGACTCACGGTACAGCATAGTATATTATCGTTATAATAACCATCAAAAGCAATAGTGTTCACATGATCTTTGTATCTTTATACAATATTCAATATAAAAAGGGCTGTCTTGAAAAGCGATATTTATGCTTTTATTGACAGCCCTGCTTTTATTTATGTTTTTATTTTTAATGCTGCCTACCCAGCAATACCCTCATTATTTTTTCAATTTCATTCTTGCAAATATAGATTGTAAAACTATAAAGAAACAAAGTAATGCAGATAATACGATTCTTACCCACCAGCTGGACAGTGTTCCCTGGGTTGTGATCAAGCTGGATATGGAACCTTTGATTAATACGCCGAACAGTGTTCCAAATGGTGTTCCAACACCTCCGCTCAGCAGAGTACCTCCGATAACGGCAGATGAGATGGCATCCATTTCCAGCCCTTTTGCCTGCTCCACAAATCCTGCGCAGCTGTTGAGGCAGAAGAGAAATCCTCCGATACCAGCCAAAAGTCCATTTAATATATATGCACACAGTTTGGTCTTACGAACATTGATACCCATCATTAGGGCGCTTTGCTGATTACCTCCGATTGCATATAACTTACGTCCAAACTTTGTATATTTCATAATAATAATTACAACAATGAGAATGATCAGGGCTATGACCACCGTGGGGTATATGTACGCCGCCTGGAAGACGCCTTTCTTACTCACAGTACCAAAAGGCATGTTAATTTTATAATTTGCCCAATTTAAAAACACTTCATTTTTAATAGAAATCATATCTGTACTGACTATAGCTGTCAGACCGCGTCCAAAAAACATACCCGCCAGCGTAACAATAAATGGCTGAATGTCCAGAAAAGAGATTAAAAATCCCTGAATCACGCCATATGCCAGGCCTATCACCAGTGCAAGCAATACAGCAGTATAAGCACTTGCGCCATTATTCTCCATCTGATTGGCAGCCACCATACACACCAGCGCTGTCACAGAACCTACGGAAATATCAATTCCTCCTGTGATCATTACAATAGTCTGACCCATTGCAATTACCAGAAGCCCTGCATTTGAAATAAACAGGTTCAGAAACATCTGCGGTTTCGCAAATCCTTTATCATTAAAGATAATCATACCAGCGGCATACATGATCACGAACAACAGTATCGTAATCATAAGGAGGAAACTGTTTCCATTCAGTTTTTTCTTATTATTTAAACTTTTCATTACTGATTCCCTCCTTGTGCAGCTAATTTTTTTGCGTCCTTTTTAGCAGTAAGATTTTTGAAGAATTTTTTAAATACTTCACTCTGCAGTGTAACAATGATAACAACTACAACGGCTTTGTAAACCGGCAGCTGGTCAGCAGATACATTCATTGCATAAAGTGTTGTAGTCAGAGCCTGAATGGTATAAGCACCAATTACGGATCCCATCAGACTGAACTTTCCGCCGCTCAAGATATTACCGCCAAGAGCAACAGCAAGAATAGCATCCATTTCCAGATTTAAACCAATATTATTTGCATCAGCAGAATAAATTCGGCTGGATGCAGCAATTCCGGCAATTCCTGCAAGCAGACCACACAGCACATAAGCAAGAAACTTAATCATTTTAGAATTGAGCCCCACCAGACGGGAAGCAGCTCCATTAATACCTACACACTCAATATATAAGCCTAACGCTGTTTTCTTTAAAACAAGGTTGATTATGATGATTACAATAATTGCAATGAATATAGGTGTTGGAATTGGGCACTTGCCGATATATCCCCCTAATACCTTGTAAGATTCCACGCGGACATAAGTTATCTGTCCCTGGGTAATCAGCTGTGCAATACCTCTGCCTGCTGTATACAAGATCAATGTTGCAACCATAGGCTGTATATTCAGATGTGCAACCAGAAAACCATTAAAGGATCCACAGATCATGGCTACAATTAATGCTGCCAGTATTGCAATAATCAAAGGATTCTGAAAAGTATTGGTGGAAACTTCGCCGCCGGACAGAATCTGACAGCAGACAGCTCCTGCCACTGCCATGGTGGCCCCAACGCTGATATCCTGACCTCCGCTGGCTGCGGTAACTAAAGTCATGCCGACTGCCAGAATTACCAGCTCTGACGCACGATTGATAACATCAATAATATATCCGTACAGTACACCGTTGTTAAGAGAAATTTTGAAGAAGCTGGGGGTTGTAATTACATTAACCAGTAATACAACCAGCAGACATACAATCGGCATGAACAGACGCATCCTGGTTACTTTTCTAAAGTCTATTTTCTGTTTCATGTTATTCCTCACCTCCTGCAATTGCTTTCATAATACCTTCCTGTGTCATTTCATCCCCGCTGATCTCGCCTACTTTCTTACCATCTCTAAGTACGCCCATGCGGGAACAGGTACGGATCATTTCTTCTACTTCTGAAGAAATAAATGTTACCGCCATTCCTTCATCTGCAAGTTTCAGTACCAATTTCTGAATCTCTGTCTTCGTTCCGATATCAATACCTCTTGTAGGTTCATCCAGAATCAGGAATTCCGGGTTGGTCAGAAGCCATCTGCCGATAATTACCTTCTGCTGGTTTCCTCCGGAGAGACTCTTGATCGGAGTTTCACGGCTTGCAGTCTTAACCTGGAGCATGTCAATGTATTTATCTGCCGCTTCTTCCATCTCTTTACGGCTCATTGGTTTGAACATGCCGCGTTTTGCCTGAAGAGCAATAATTATATTTTCACGTACCGATAAATCCGCAATGATTCCTTCCTTCTTACGATCCTCCGGCAGATATGCCATTCCAAGCTTCATTGCATCTATCGGAGCATGGATTTTGACTTCTTTTCCATTTACCATAAGTTTTCCGGAATCTGCTTTATCCGCACCATAGATTGCCCTTACAAGTTCCGATCTTCCTGAGCCCAACAGGCCTGTCAGTCCGATTACTTCACCTTTATGTATATCAATGTCAAACGGCTTGATTGTTCCCGTATGGCCCAGCTTTTCGGTACTGATTACCGGTACGCCTGCTTTTGCTTTTGACTGTTCCCGGTCTCCTTTGATATCAGCCAGATCATCAAAATCTTTACCCATCATCTTTGCTACCAGCATAACCCTGGGAAGCTCTTTGACCTCATATTCTCCTACCAGTTCCCCATTTCGTAAAACGGTAATGCGGTCACATACCGCGTAAACCTGCTCCAGAAAATGTGTTACGAAGACGATGCCGACTCCTTCTCCTCTTAGCTTTCTCATTAGGATAAACAGCTTTTCAACCTCATCATCATCCAGCGAAGATGTGGGTTCATCCAGTATCAGCACACGGCATTTCATGTCTACTGCACGGGCAATTGCGATCATCTGCTGTATTGCAATGGAACACTCTTCCAGTTTCTGTGATGGCGCTACCTGGATGTCCAGACTCTCCAGCAGTTTACCTGACATCTGGTTCATCTTGTTCCAATCGATAAGCCCCATTTTCCTGGGTTCCCTTCCAATGAAAAGATTTTCCGCTACGGATAAATTGGGACAGAGGTTTACTTCCTGGTATACCGTGCTGATCCCGTTATTCTGTGCATCCTGGGGAGAGTGGTTTTTGACTGGCTTGCCTTCCATCTTTACCTCTCCCTCATCAAATTCGTATACACCTGTCAATACTTTAATCAAGGTTGATTTTCCGGCACCGTTCTCACCCATCAGTGCATGGATTTCACCGGTTCTCAATGTAAAATCAACATTCTGCAATGCTTTTACGCCGGGAAAAGTCTTATAGATGCCACGCATAGTCAAAACTTCATTCTGCTTCATTCTTCCTCTACACCTGCTTTCCTATTACTGTTTTACATAAATCAAAAACCCCGCCGCAAGCGACAGGGTTTTTAACCCTCGCGGCAGTCGCCAAATGGATCCGCAAGCGCGTCCGTTTGGCTCGTTGCTCGCGGAAATAAGGCGCAGCAGCTTATCCGTATTCCGAATTATTCTGCCACGCCCTGTGCTAGATCCTGGTGCCGCACCAGAACTTATCCTATGCAGTACCGGTCATGAATCCGCAATTTAAATTTTTTAGTATGCACGGCTATCAAGCACTTCCTGGGTCATAACAGTTACCGGATAATCGGTTCCGTCAACATTAATAGATGTTACTTCGCTTGGATTTGCAAAAATTTCTTCATCTACATACTGTTCTTTTTCTACATCTTCTCCTGCTTCCAGTTTCTGGATGATCTCTTCTACACGTGGTCCGTGTAATGGGTTACATTCGGTATTGCAAACGATTTTTCCAGATAAAGTATCTGTCAGACCAGCATTTGTTGAGTCAAAGGACATTACCAGAATATCTCCGTCAACGCCTACTGTCTTACCAGCTGCTTCAATTGCATCAATTGCTCCAAATGCTTCATTATCATTTTCACAATATACTACATTGATGTTGTCGTACTGTTTCAGCATGGACTCCATAACTTCCTGTCCTTTTGCCTGTGTAAATTCACCAGTCTGAGCTGCCAGAAGGTTCCATCCGTTTGCTTCTACTGCATCAGCAAGTCCTTTTGTACGTCCGATCTGTGCGGAAGCTCCGATTGTTCCCTGGATATCTACGATATTAATTTCTTTCATGCCTTTAGCATCTGCATATGCTTTTAACCATGCGGAAGCTTTTTTACCTTCTAATTCAAAGTTAGAACCTACCCATGCTGTATACAGGCTGTCATCGGATACATCTACCATACGGTCAACAATGATTACCGGAATTGCTGCATCTTTTGCTTCCTGAAGTACTGTGTCCCATCCTGTTTCGGTTACCGGTGCCAGTACAATATAATCTACTTCCTGCTGGATAAAGTTACGGATTGCCGTAATCTGATTTTCCTGTTTTTGCTGTGCATCATCAAAGATCAGTTCATAACCGTTATCTTTGCTGAATGTTGATTTCATTGATTCTGAGTTTGCTGTACGCCAGTCAGATTCTGCACCAACCTGTGAAAAACCAACTGTAACATTACCGCCCTCGTCGCTTCCTCCGTCTGTAGTATCTGCTGCTTCTGTTGTTGCTGCTGCTTCTGTCGTTGCTGCTTCTGTTGTTGCTGCTGCTTCTGTAGCTGCATCTGTCGCTGCTGCTGTTGCTGCCGCTTCTGTTTCTTTAGCACTGCTTCCGCATCCTGCTGCCATGGAAGCTACCATTGCTGTACAGAGTAAAACGCTGATTACTTTTCTTTTCATTAATAAATCCTCCTTAGATTATGTAAAAGTTGATTTCTTTAACCATCCTTATCATAGTCTATTTTGAAAAAATTTTATACGGACGGACTTTTGTGTTTTGTAATGTATTTTTCGTATTATCTGATCTTCCTTTGGTTTTTGTAAGAAATTTTTTTTAAATGTTCGAAATTTTTTGAAGTAAATTTATTTCCGGTACTTTTTTTCCTCTCAACCGGTATTCCTTCGGCGAACATTTTTGAGTCTTTTTAAATATGTAATTAAAGTAATGGGAATCCTTATAACCGACCTGATATCCGATTTCGGAAGTCTTCTGGTTAGAGCACATCAGCAGCTCCTTTGCCTTATCCATGCGCACTTCTGTCAGGTATTCTACAAATGTCATTCCTGACTCCTGGCTGAATACCGAGCTGAAATAGCTGGGGCTCATATTCACATGAGATGCCAGTCTGTTCAGTGACATATCCTCCTGCATGTAATTTTCTGTAATATAAGACTTTGCCTTTAGCAGAATATCCGAATATTTACGCCCGGATGCGTTATCCCTCAGCAGAAGTACATTTTCCAAAAGTTCCCGTATATACTGCTTTGTAGTATCTAATCCCACAATATGTTCGCTCAATCCTTTGATCTCGCCGCAATTTTCTACCAGTTCTTCTTTGCTCAGCTGAATTTCTTCCCCAAATGCGATTGCACTGAAATAGATATCCATGCAGATATACTGACGCATCATTAAGGATTTCAGGTTGTCCTGACTGGTATTTCCAAAATATCCCTTTATAAAGCTCTGCACCTCATCCAGTGTTCCATTTCGCAAAAACTGTCGGATCATTTTTCTGGAGTCCTCCACAGAATATATATTAAACAGATCAATATCTGCAACCGCCCCGGGTATATAACTGTCCTCATATACTACCCTGTTCCAGTTTTCCACAAAGCGGCTTGAAAATATCTTGTCCGCTTCATTATAAGAAATTCTCAGTTCCCGAAGCCTTGATACCATCTTCCCCACCCCTGCATAGTATTCCAGATTTTCATATCCACTGATCAGTTCCACCAGATAATGGCAGAACTCAGAAATCTTTTCATTTAATTCCTCACTGCTGTCACCCTTTATCAGGAAGGCCAGCCCCTCCGCACCTCTCTCATATACAAATACATGGCTTTGGGTTTCTACATATCTCTGGATTTTTTCCGAAACCTCCACTACTCCCTCGGAATATTCTGCCTCATGCTCCTTTTTCCGGATTTTGAACAGAATCATATTATATTTTTCCGCACTCAGCTCCATGCCCAGCTGACGCCCCTGTTCCAGCGCTGCAGACATTGGCACCTGTTCTGTTACAAGCATGGTGAAGAAACACTGTATATTTCTTCTTACATTTTCCTCCATCTCTTTTGAATACTTTTCCAGCAGCATACGTTCCTCCCGCTCTTTTTCAATAATTTCAGCTACCTCTTTTATTGCTACAAGCAGCCGCTTTGAGGATATTGGCTTCAGCAGATATTCCTGTACCCCCATTTTAATCGCTTCCTGGGCGTAGCCAAATTCACCGTATCCGCTTAATATGATGACTTTTGTATCCGGCAGATCACGAAGAACTGCCTTACTCAATTCAAATCCGTCCATAAAGGGCATCTTAATATCTGTGATCAGAATATCCGGTTTGTTTTTTATGATCATCGGATAAGCCAATTCACCATCCGATGCTTCCCCTACAAAAGAAAGCCCTTCCTGTTCCCATTGGATACCTTTTTTGATACCGTTTCGAATTACAATTTCATCTTCTACTAAAAATACCTTGATCATATTTGCCACTCCCTATTCATACTTTTTTTAATTATTCTTCTATATAATAGTAATGCCAAAAATAAATGGAAAAAGAAACGGGATTTCTTATTAATAAGGTGGGATTTTTTATCGTTATAAAAACCGCTGTTCAGCAAAAGGATTTTAACCCCGAATCTAATACGGGATTAAAATCCTTTTTTCATTTCCTATTTAATGGTTATACTTTTGATTTTGGAATATGCTCCATAGACTTTCTTTCCATTAATGGTCCGGTAAGCCCTGATTTTTACATAGTATTTCTTACCGCTCTTTAATCCTTTTACAGAAGCAGATACCACTTTTTGTTTCTTAACTGCCGCTTTTTTCTTGAATCCTTTGGATTTATACTGAGACATATAAACCTCGTATCCGGATGCCCCGCTTATTTTCTTCCAGCTGATATTTGCTCTGCCCTTTTTTGCGGACTTCACTTTTATGGATGGTACTTTTAGAAGAGATGCTTTCACGGCTGCACTGTTAGCACTGCTGTAAGCACCCTCGGATGCCACCGCCTGTACTTTATAATAATAAGTCTTTCCGGCAGTTACTTTGCGGTCCGTATATGCGGAGGAAGTAACCGTCTTGATTTTACGGTAACCGCTTTTTGCTTTTGTGGAGCGGTATAAATTGTATTTTACTGCTTTGGACGATTTACTCCAGCTTACTTTTACTTTTTCCGCACCTGACTGAACTGCTTTTACTTTTCCCGGTGCTGCAAGCTTAACGGTTACCGTCATGGATGCTTTCACTCCTGATCCATCCTGTGCCATCACAGTGATTACAGATTTTCCGGGCTCTTTTGCCAGGATACTATTTCCATTGACTGCCACTGATTTTGTATTGGAAGAACTGTATGTTACTTTTTTATTGCTTGCATTTTCCGGTGAAATCAGTGCCTGAAGTGCAAAGATTTCTCCCACTGTTACTGTTTTCGATGTTGGATTCAACGCAATACCCTTAACCGGAACCGGCTTAGGTGCCGGAGCTTTTACGGTCACGGATAAGGATACTTTCACACCAGAACCATCTTCTGCCGAAACAGTTATGATGGCATTTCCTGGTGCAGCCGCTGTTATTTTATTTCCGCTTACTGCTGCAACTTTTTCATTATCCGACTGATACTTCAGACTCTTATTGGCTGCATTTTCCGGAAGCACTTTCACATCGATCAGGGTACTTTCACCTGTGATCATGGTTTTCTGGCTCCATCCGGGCAGAATCTGACTCACCAGCACTGCCTCTTCCACATTTTTTCTTTCAATTATAACTGTATACTCTTTTAAGGTCACATGATCCTCTGCATATACCCGCAGCGCAGCTTCTGTTTTGTCTCCCTCCAGTGTGATTTTCTGAAGTGCAGAATCATTGACAAGGATGTCATTTATATAGAGCAGTCCATAGGTATCAGCCAGTTTAGCAGTAAATCCAACCTCCTGTGTCTCTTCTGGTACAGTAATCACACAGCTGTCTTCCTTCATTTCCACAGTTCCCACATTGGGAGTCAGGGAAACCAGATATGCATTCTGGCTGTAACTGGTTGCAATATACATCTCTTCTACTAACCGGGCTGAAGCCTCATTTGCCGATCCTTCAAACTTCAGCGGCACTACATCATAAGTCTTCCGGGTGCCCGTTGCAGCATCATCTACCGTAATAGACTGTGCTTTTTTTACTGCATCTTCCGGGATTTCTATCTTCATTTCATAGACAGCATCTTTTCCGGAATAATTTAGTTTTTCATTGTAAATGACCTGATCCCCGGCTGTAATCTTTAATGTTTTTCCATTATCAATCTTTGCTAACTGGCATAAAATGTAGTTAGTCTTTTCTTTGTTGACAATCATCCGGTATGTGAAGAATCCACCCGGTACTGCATAACGTGTTGTCATACCATTTAACGCATTATCACTTCCCCCAACAGAACCTGCTCCATTGTTATCATCCAATTGGTGTATATTGTCGTTTTCGTACTGTCCGTAACCAGCCTTAATAACATCTATTTTTGCCTGGTTTGCACGGCCTTCTTCTTTTTGTTTTAATATAGCCGCCTGCTGATCCTCCGCACTGCTGTCTGCACCGGTAAAATACCAGTAGATTCCATACCGCTGTGTGTGCTGGAGATAATGGGTAGAGAAGGTCAGATCGTGATCCGTTCCTTCTAGTTTAAACGACAGCTTTCCGTCTTCTCCCACTGTCTTAACCAGATATTGATTTATATTTTCCATAAAATCATCTACCGTATATTTTTCAATATCTATGGTCTCTGTTCCCAGAACTGCTCTTTTTCCGTCTTTGGGGCTGGCTGATTCTGAACCGACTACTTTTGTCTTTGGAATAGAAACTGCTACTCCGCAGGTGGTCAGATCCATTTTATCATCTGTGCCAAGTTCTGCACTTAATACCACCGGACCATATTTAAATGCGAATGCTCTTTCATCATCCGGCAGTGTAAATGCCCTGACCTCCATTGGAAGCTGTACACTTACTGTGTCGCCGTCTTTCCATGTACGGTCAATGCAGAGATAACCTCCGGCAGTTTCTGCTTTCTGATCTACTCCATTCACTTTTACAACAGGCGTTCCCGCAACCCATGAGGGAACAGAAAGGCGTAAGTTAAAATCAGCCTTATCAGCTCCGTTTAATAAGGATATGGTAAATTCTGAGGTATCTGTCTCAGGGATAGCCGTTTTCTGAGTCAGTTTTACATTCTTCTCATCCCAGGTTAATTCAGAACTCAGATACTGATTAACAAAAAGGGTATGATCTTTATAAAAATAAATACTGTCCCCAAGCTTTGTAAAATTCTCCATTCCGCTTCCTGTACAGCACCAGAACTGGTTATTATTGATATTGGTATCTGCATATACCTTGAAATATCCGGCTGCCATTGGCTGGAAATAGGTAGTCATCCCCGTTTCCGGATTTATGGAGGACATAATGGCATTCAGGAAAGTGTTCTCGTAATAATCGGAGTATTTTTTATTTCCTGTTATCTTGAATAATTCCCTGGTCATTTTAAGCATGTTGTAAGTATTGCAGGTCTCACAGTTACACTGGGTCCGCTCCGCATCCAGGATATTGTCTGCGCCGAAGTGTTCCCACTCACTGTTGCCTCCTGTAATATAGGTATGTCGCTCAATTACCATATCCCAGAATGCTTCTGCGTATTGCAGGTAACTGGAAGCATCCTGTTTTTCTCCATTGATTGTTTTCCCATCCAGCGCGCGGTAGCGGTTTAATGCTCCCAGGAATTTGGGTATGGTAGTATTGGCATGTTTTCCATTTAATATATTTGGTGTTCCGGCAAGTACATTTTCAAATAAGGTGTCTTCATCAAACATATGAGCAGCTTTGGCATGCTCTTCCTTACCGGTACATCTGTAAAGTTCATAGAGACAGTCATTCATGCCTCCGTATTCAATGTTCAGTACCCGGCGCTGCGTGGCTGCATCCCACTTGCTGGTTCTGTTGTAAATCCAGTCTCCAAGGGATGATGCCGTCTTCAGGGCCTTTTCATCTCCGGTGAATTTATAAACATCTACCAGTCCTGCAAGTATTTTATGCATGGTATACCATGGTACCCAGTTTGCACCGCCTGTTTTTCCTTCCATAATATCAAACTGTTTTTCAATATTGCTGCGGTCTTCAATCTGCGCACCAAATATGAAACCTGTTCCTATAGCATTCTGGCATTTCTCCAGTTCCTGAATTAAGTAAGCAAGACGGTCTTTCATCCAGGTTCTGTCTTCTTCGCTGTCCGCTGTCAGATATGCCTGTGCACATGCTGTCAGGTAATGTCCCAGGGTATGCCCGCCGATATAGCTGTCTTCCCATCCGATGTAAGTCTGTTTATTCTGCGTACTTAATCCTGCCGTCTCCCGGAATCTGGACAGCAGCCTGTCCGCATCAAATTCCTTTAAAAAAGCAATATCTTTGTCGGTAACCTGGTCATAGTAATCATTTGTTACATCTACAGCTTCCAATGGAAATTCTTCAATTCCGGTGATGTCCGTTTCTGCCAGAACAAGAAAACGGAACGATTTATCTTTCGTAAGATTTCCAAGTGTCAGGGTTGCCTTTAAGATTACCTCTGCGTCCTTTTCTCCTGCCTGAGGCCTGTTCACCGTACCATCTGTGGAAATCACATTGGTATTACTGCTTTCCCACTGTATACTGCTTCCGTTCAGTCCCATCTTCGGCAATTCCAGGTATTCTTTTGTAAGTTCTCCTTCTTTTAACTTTAATGCCTTCTGGTCTTCGGCAATCCGGTCCTCATCTGTCATATCCAGATTTTTATCCGCATAATTCTGCCAAACCTCCTGATCGCTCATGGCATAATTATAGACATCAAAATAAGAAATTGTTCCGATGTATCCCGGATCGTTTCCATAGAGTGACAATCCCATATATCCAATAGCATCCTCAGGATTTTTTACACCATTTTTTAAAATATCTGTCAGGTTATATCCGTGTTTTGTAGTTCCCGCAAGCTTACCGTTGAGATAAAGTTTCGCAGTCTGGTCTTCGCTGAATACCATGGCAGCCGTTGTATCTTCGCCTGGTTTTATTGCACCGCCGATATTCACGGACTGCTCGCTTTTGCCATTTGCTTTTAAGGTAAAGGCAACCTCTCCGCCGGCTCTGATCGGATTCAAAAAGACGTAATTATTCACATCTTTTGTTCCCAGATTAAAAACCCAGGCAAAGTCCATCTGTGACGTATTGAATTTCATTTCGATGGTAATACTTTCATCTCCATCTTCGATAATGCCGGAAGGAATCTTAACATACTGGTTTTTATTTCCCGTAAACTTAAGCTTCTTTTCCCCATCTTCATCTGTTGTTACATTGCTTTCATTCATTCCGGCCAGGGGTGCATTGCATCTGCCCTGTTTGTCTACCAGCATACCGTCCTGTACCGTCATATCATAGCTTACATACAACTGGTTTTCTGTCAGTGCCGGAACATTCAGCGTAAATTCCTTTGTTTTCGTAACATCCCCATATGTGACAGAAGCTGTCAGGATTACCTGGGCATCTTCTTCTCCGGGATTCGGGCGAACCACCTGCCCCTGGTTGGAAATGACTTCTTCCCTGCTGCTGTTCCAGGTTATGGCACTTCCATTTCTTCCGGCATCCGGAAGCGTTACATCATGAACCAGCGTATCCGTATTTACAAACGGATTTAACAATGCCAGATCTTTATCCACGATTTCTTCATCGGTATAAATCCCCCCGTAGCGGTGGTACAATGCAGAAACTTCTTCTGAATCGGCACAGTGACTGTAGATTTCAAAATCATCAAATGCCAGTTTTGCAAATCCACCGTTGTATTTTGGAGAATTAAATCCCAGATATTTATAATCTGAATCATTTCCGTTAATTTTATTTCCTTTGTTATTATATGTCAGTTCCTGTGGAATCCCATTGCGGTAAATACAGGCTGCTCCTGTCTCACTGTCATAAGTCACTGTGACATATACCCACTCATCCACCGGGAAAAATTGATCCCTGTCATCCTCTACCGATATCTCCATAGGCTGTCCACCACCTACCGAAGTTCCAACAGACAACTTCAGCGGTACTGTATCGCTCAGGCTGGACAGATACCATCCTTCTCCTGCGTAATTACCGTTGGGCTTTGCCCACATAATAATATGCTCGCCCTTGCCCAGTGCTTCAGGAGCTTTTACCCAGAATGCCGCAGTCAGCATAGGCGGCTGCAGGGACGCGCTGTTCCCCAGATTCAGATAAGTTTTCCCATCTAACTGCAGTGCATTTCCATTCATTCCTTCTATGTAATTTTCAGATCCGGTCAATGCTATCGGAAGATCTTTTCCGGAAGTATCCGAAACGGTTCCGTCAAATCGCAGCTGAAGTTCCAGATCCTCATCCTGAATTGGCTCACTGGTGTAGATCCGAATCCAGTTAACATTAATTGTCTTCCCTTTTACTTCATCTGATTTACGCACATCCACACTCAGATAGCCATTTTCATCTGCCGTTGCTTCACCTTTCACTACGGCATTGCCACTCTTGGGAATGTTACCGCTGCTTCCGATATGCTGCTCTGATTCTTCCCCTCTGTTTGCGTAGACTTCTACCGGGCTGGAATTCCCCCAGTTATTACCTACTCCAACTTCCACATCATAGGTCTTGCCTGCCTGAAGTTCAAATTTATAATCTACGTAAAGCTCTTTGATTCCATTTTCATTTTGGTTTCTTCCGTAACGGAAACTGAGGTCCTTAGAAACACCATCTTGTGCCAGCTGCTCATTTGCCCATGTAAGTTTCGTATAGACACCCGTGACCGGATATGTCTCTTCTGAAACTTCTCCTGCGGGATCATCTATCCCCCACATTCTGCCTGTGCCGGGATCTTCTCCAAAGACCTGGTCCGTAACTGTATTCCATGCTCCGAACTCATCCCCCTCTGATACCGTAGTCACATCATGATCACCTGCATCAACAAAATAAAGTAATGTCTTCTTCGCCTCTTCCTGTGTTCCGGACTCTTCTGCATTTGCCTGCATTGGCGCCACGCTGCCGAGAACCATCGTAACAGCCAAAAAACCGCTTAGTAACTTTTTCCATAAAACCTGCTTTTTCCTCATTGTAATCTCCTCTCCAGTTTTGTTAATGGCTGATTCCGCTGAATCAGTTTGCCATTTCTTTGCCCGGGTATGTTTGAAACTGCTCTCTGTCCGCAAACTGGTACATGCAGATCACGGAAATGAATTTTACACACGCTCCGGATTCCCTCGCTTTCTTAGTAATGGTTTAAGTATATTTTATGGATGGAAATATTCAATGTTCATTTTTATCAAATGGGTTGGATTATTTATCTTATTTTGTTATGGCGGCATTTTATAAATGCGCACAAAAAAAGCCGGAACGCAATTTTTTCGATTATTAATTGCTTTCCGGCTCCTATGAATCAAATTGTTACTATGCTATTTCATCTGCGTTATTACTCTTCCACCACCAGATTATCCTGTGATGCCTTATATGGTGTCCGAATCAGCCACTCAAATGGATCATAATAATTTAATCCAACTGCTTCCATCATCTCCATTACATCCTGCCTGTTCTTCGGTGGCGTCCTCTGTATTATAAATGCCGGGACATGGTTTACCCTGTAATATTTACGATATCTGCAATCCATATCAATCCCCGGAATTCCCAGAAATGCTCCCGGTTCCTCATCTGCCAGTTTATCAATTGTTTCCCAGTATGGCTCTATAATATACTGAAACTCCTCATTCCAGAAATGCTCATAAGTTATTCTGGCAACAGGTATTTTATTTTCTTTCCATACCGCCTTTATATCTGCGATTCTGCTATAATCCGGCTCTTCCAAAATGGGTGTAGTTACTTCGTTTAATGGAACTGCATCAATAACATCCTTCTGCAACATCTATTCTACCTCTTTATGAAATATATGTTTATAACGATATCTTAAAATTAATTTGTAAAAATCTTTTCTATTCTCACTGATAAATGCAGTTTCATCAATACATTTATCTATTTTCTTAAAATCGATTTTATCTGTAATTTTCTTTTCTGCTTTCTTACAGCCTACAAAATCTCCATTATTTATTACGTCATAATAAGATGACTTTTTCCCATCCAGAAGAATCTGTGATGTAGGAAAATGGTAAGTTCTTTTATCCATTTCCTCCTGACTATTCAAAATCCTGTCAAGCTCTTCATCCTGAAGCCGTGGAAAAAGAGAGGACCCGTTGTCATAAATTGGTGCCAGTCTGTAACTTGTAACTCCTTTTAAGAACCCCCAATTATAGCCATGTCTGTCAAGATTTGCAATCAATGCATCTACGATAAACATCTCCCAGAATCTTCGTATTAACTCTTGTCTCGCAATAACTTTTGTACGCTGTTCCAAAAGATATTCAATTTCTCTATAACTATATACCGTATGTTTTTCTCTCTCCGTATCAAAAGAAGAATCTCCTGTAGATGAAAATTCCACTAATGTTTCCCCTGTTCCAGCAGTAAAGTCCTTTACAGCCACAACCTCCTGTCCTTTATAGATACCTAATAGTGTATCATGCACATCCAGGCCTGTTGTTTTAATAATATGGCTGGCGAGATACTCAGAAATATGGCTATAAGAAGGTTGACCGTTTACTACTTTCCTAAACTTCAACATATACGCCTCATCATGATACAGAATTCCGGTCTTTTTTTCACTCCCGGAATATAATATCCCGCTTAAAGTGCAATCACTAAAATCAATCATTTATTCGTTCCCCATATCTCTTCTTTTCATTTATGACAAACAGGAAACATGTAAACACGCTCCCCTCCGGACGATCCCCGCCATAGTTCCAACTTTTCTACAGTGATAAAAAACTTTCAGCTTTTTAATTTCCTTCATTTATAATCTCCTCAATGGATAAAAACGGAACTTCTTCAAATAAATTTTCAAGTTCTCCGTGAATTTCAAGTGCGATCGCTATCTTCGTTAAAGAAATCAATGATATTTCCCCTTCTTGCTCAAACCGCTTCACAGAACCTAAGCTTACTCCTGATTTTTCACTCAATTTTTTCTGTGATATTTTTCTCCGCTTTCGGATTCTGCGTATTCTTTCCGCAATAAGTTTATTAATTTCTCCGGGTGATTTTTGATTGAAATGATATATATTCATAGCTAATATTTTATCCCATTTCTGATATTTTATCAAGTATTAGATAATATATTAGCCATCTTTTGCTTTCTCTCTATTTCGGTTCCACCAATACATGAAATCCATCCGTCCCCAGATAATTTTTCTGCATAAGCTGCAGTACTTCCTCTGCCGGCATAACCATATTATTAACCGCCGGCAAATAAATATCAACATTCTGGAACGCGATATAATTGCTCCTGTCTTTTCTTACCGAATGAATATCTGTCATGCCAATATTATATTTTTTAATGGTTAGAAACATCAGCCAGAATCGAATTACATCATAGTCATCCAGCGGACGCATGTCTTCTATCATATGTGGCACATTATTATAGACGTAGCCGGTTATAACAGCCGCGGTAACGAACGCCCTGATATCGCTAAAATCATTTTCCTCCAAAACCGCAATAGAAGCAAATGCAGACTCAACAATGTACTTCGATAAGCGTTCTGTCAAAACATAGTCACAAAAATTCCCCTCCAGGCAGCCATTCAGAATTTCCATGACTTGTTTCAGATAACTGCTTCGGTCATTCGCTAATGCTGCAAAATTCTTTTTATTTGCCGCACATCTTTTAAAACCCCGGGTCTTTATCTGGGTAACCACCTCAATATCCCTTATGGTATCCGTAACGGTAATCGGCGAAAAAAAGGCGGATATCATACTCTCTTTCGCTAATGCAATACCGCTGCTGCCGGAGATTCTCTCCAACCTGCCAAACAGTTCGGATGAATAACGGCTTTCACCCGCTACTTGTTCTGCTGATTTATTTACATAGCCAATCTGATAGGACACGTTATTATAACAATGTATCTGTTTATGATGGGTATGTCCGAAAATATTCCAGCTGTTTTCTGCCTTCAGACCGGTCAAAGAACTCCACCAGCAGTCTGTATCTTCCCTTGTGAAATCAAACATTGGAAAATGTGTAAGAATCAAAACCTTTTCTTCCGCAGATACGACCTCATTTGCAAACGCAACCCAGTTACCATGAAATTCCTTTATCTGTTCCGGGTGAAAACCTTTTACCATACACGCATCCGGCAATTCCGTAAATTGCTCCAGTGGGATGTCACCTCCCACCCTTCGTCTGAAACTTGTCCATCCGGTATCGCCAATAACACAGAGATCATCATAATAATATTTTCTGCCCGTTATCAGCAGCCTGAAATACTGATTTTCCTTTGTTGCAGTATCAAATAAAGCAATCAGCTCCTGATAGCTTTTTGAGGAGTGACTCCAGTAGTCATGATTTCCCAGGACGCAAAATCCCCTGATTTTATTCTTCTCCAGCTCCTTTATAAATCCCAGAGTCTTTCTATAGTCGTTAAAGTAATCACCCGCCAGACATAAAAGGCAATTTCCGTAGTTTTCTTTTATAAATGATAGAAACTCTTCCTTTAAGCTATCTGCTGCTTCCGGATTAAATTCCTGATTGGTAAAATCAAAGTGCAGATCAGATATAAATACTATAGGACGATACGACAACTCTATTTTTTCATTTTCCACTCCTTAATCTCCTCCAGCCGTGCTTTTATCTCTTTTTCCATTCCCTGCCCGGTGGGCTCATAATAAGTACGATCCTTCAGGCTGTCCGGCAGGCACTGCATCCTTGTCAGTTTCTCCTCTGTATCATGAGCATACTCATAATCTTTCCCATAATTCAGATCTTTCATCAGTTCTGTAACGCCATTTCTGATCTGAAGCGGTACCGGTTCGGCAGGAAGCTCACGGATATCTCTTTTGACAGCATTGCACGCAGCATATATTTTGTTCGATTTCGGAGCCATTGCAAGGTAAACGACAGCATGGGACAGGTTGACATCGCACTCCGGCATTCCGTTAAAATGGCAGGCCTGATATGCCGCCACTGCCACCTGCAGGGCATTACTGTCAGCCATGCCGATATCCTCACTGGCAAAACGGACCAGACGTCTCGCCACATACAGAGGGCTCTCGCCCCCCTCCAGCATCCTCATAAGCCAATAAACAGCTGCATCCGGATCACTGTTGCGCATGGATTTATGGAGCGCCGAAATAATATTATAGTGTTCCTCCCCCGTCTTATCATACAGGAGTGATTTCTTCGTGATACACTGCTCCATAACCTGATCGGTCACAGTGACCTGCTCCGCACTCATCTCACCGTTTAAAATCGCCATCTCCAAAGTATTGAGGGCAGTTCTGGCATCTCCGTCGGCAAATCCTGCGATTGCCCGCAAATGATGTTCTTCAATAGCGACCTTCTGATTCCCAAACCCCATGGGATTGCTCAGCGCATTATGCAGCAGCTGCACCAGATCTGATTCTACCAGCCCCTTTAAGACAAATACCTTGCATCGGGACAGAAGCGCCGCGTTAACTTCAAAGGACGGATTTTCCGTCGTTGCACCGATCAGCGTGATACTGCCCTGTTCAACGTATGGAAGAAAAGCATCCTGCTGAGCCTTGTTAAAGCGGTGTATCTCATCCACGAACAAAACCGTACGAATTCCCATCTTCCGGCTGGCCTCAGCCTTAATCATTACCTCTTTAATTTCCTTGATACCACTGGTCACAGCACTGAAATTAATAAAATCTGCTTTTGTCCGTCCTGCAATAATACGTGCCAATGTGGTTTTCCCAACCCCCGGAGGCCCCCAGAATATCATCGAAGATACCTGGTCCTGTTCGATCAGCCTCCGCAGGACTTTTCCTTCCCCCAGCAGATGCCGCTGGCCCTGGAACTCTTCTAGTTTTTCCGGCCGCAGACGGCTTGCCAGAGGATTATATTTTTCTCTGTCATCAAAAAGTGTCATTTGCTCCATGATCTTTTACTCCTTTGGATGAATTTTACGTTCCTGCCTGTGATGTCTGTTATCATTCATTATAATTCACCGAACATACATTCGTCAATCTTAACTTCAGCAGAATTCCAGTTTACCCACAGAATTTATGACAATAAGAACCTCGAATTGGGGGGAGCAAAATTTGGAGGGTGCAAAATTAATCTCCCCGGTAATATTTCATACCAGGGAGATGCTTATCTGATGCTTATCTGATTTTTATTTGATCTTATCTGATTCTTATTAAACTTTAAAATTATGCACTCTTAGCCCACTCTGTACATGTCTTCACTGTATCTGCCGGATTTATCGCCCAGGCATCCGCCCCTACAATGTCACATACTTTTCCTGTTACCGGAGCCCCGCCGATAATTACTTTTGCCTGATCCCTCAGACCTTCTTTTTCCAATGCATCAACAACTGCTTTCATAGAATCAATTGCCAGTGTCAGTACTCCGCTCAATCCAATAATCTGGATATTATCCTCTTTCATTCTGCGGATAATTTCATCTGCCCCTACATCAATTCCCAGATCTACTACCTCAAAACCGCCGGCTTCCAGCATGGCCTTTACAATATTTTTCCCAATATCATGCAGGTCCCCTTCCACAGTACATAAAATCATTTTGCCTGCTTTTTCAGTAGAAGCTGCTGCTAATGCAGGTTTGATAATATCCATTGCTTCTGTCATCAGTTCACCGGAAAAGATAAGGTCGGATACAAAATACTCATTGGATTCGAACCGCTCTCCAACCACATTCATTCCTTCCTGGCAAGCCTTCATTGCTTCCGGGGCTTCTTCACCGCCATCTGCCATGACCTGTTCTAATATTGCCAGTACAACATCCTCCTCTAAATCAGCCATTGCATTTTTTAAACTATCATAATCAAACATAACATACCTCCTGTTCCCGCTTTGTTTTTCCGCAGTTTTACTATATCTTCTCAATACGATTCATTTTGTTATATGGTATATTCTACTTTCTCAATCCATTTACTGTTGTCTTCTGATTTACTCGCATAACAGATAGACATAACGCAGTATCTCATCCTCCAGATCCATCACAATATCCTTAGCACTCTCTGGCGTATATGGATTCATCTCCAGATACTTCTCCCAGCTGCGGTAATATTTACTCTCAAACGGAGCAAGCTCAGAATGTACATAGTCTTCCTTATTAAACTGGAGACCAGCCTGACCGCCTGGATTCTGATATACTCCGTATTCCCTTACCGTTTCACAAACTGCAATCAGATTTTCCAGATTGATATCATTATAAGTAAGTGCTCCCTTATCAAATCCAAAAATGAATTTGCCGCCCGGCATCATGATATCCAGGAATTCTTTTACATAGTCAATACATTCCTGTTTGGTACCCGTCCGAAGCAGCGATAACGGGAACAGACCGGAAATGATATGTTTATTGCCAATCTTTTCTTTCACAAGCTTTGCATCTCCCATTTCAAAGGAGAGATAAGTATCCGTAGGCAGTTCATACAGATAATCCAGATAACGCATCCAGTCATGCTCACAAAATGCATTGCCTTTGATGCCAGCCCCTGATAGAGCGCCATCATTGACCGCCCCGGGTCCTTTATGAAATCAAGCCCGTTGTAATTTCTGGGCAATACCTTTTCAATGATACAGTCATATGGGTTTTTGATAAATTCATCGTACTCTTCCGGCAAAAGCCCAACCGTATTGGGGTGCTGCATAAGACCTGCCTTATTCATCTTAAAATTATTGGAATCCAATGCCTGATAAGCGATTGGCATACGGATTGTTCCGCCATACATGCAGACATCCGATGGAACCAGACGGCATAATTCGTCTGCTGCCTTCTCTAATAATTCCGGATGCCAAATTGCCTCTTTTCCGTCTATGCCTGCGTAACCCGCTATTACTTCCAGGCCCAGATTTACTTTAATTGGTACTCTTTTTGGAATTTTATTATCAAATACATCATGAAATATCTGATTCCGTTCCGCTCTTAATTCCTCCGTATTATTCATATAGAACCTCCTGTCATTACCTGTTAATAGTTTATTTTAAAAACGGCTGTTCAAACTGCCTCCTTTCCTCCGCTATTTACAAATGATCTCCCAGCCATCCATCTCTACCTCTATTTTGCAGCTTTTGCTCTTTTTGCATTTAACTCTTCCCTTACCTTATCCATCTTCGCCGGGGTAAGTCCGTAGAAGAACATCAGCACCGTACTGATAATCAAAAATGCTGCCGGCATTCCCATTGCCATAAACCGAATACCCGTTACTACCTGAGTGCTTGGTTCTGTTCCGCCTACATAGCCTACGATGGACAGACCGAAGCCTGCGATTGCCGTACTGAAAACTGCTGCAATCTTAATAGACAGCTGGAACAGGGAAAAATATACACCACGGGCGTTTCTCCCGGTTTTCCACTCACAATAATCAACGGTATCCGCATACATATTGATATTTACAACATTCGGCCAGGAATATCCCAGATAACCGACTGAAATCATAATAATAATGAATGTAATATTGCTGCTAAATACAATTGAAATCAGCATACAGATGGATAAAATCATATTGCCCACCATATAAGCCTTTTTCTTGGATAAAAACTTGGTTATAAGCGGAACGCTGGTAGCCCCTACTAATGCCAATATGTTTACAATACCAAAAAATGTAGAAGTTGCATCCTTATTTTTTGCTACGTATTGGAAGAAATAAGGGAACATCGCGTAGGTCATCAGCAGACTTAGAATTCTCGTAATATCTGCAAAGAACAACAACAGCAGATTCCGGTCATGGAATACAAGGCTTACCATCTGTCCTACTTTCAGTTTCTCCTGGGCTCCCGCATTTACTTTTACCGGCTCATTCTGAATATCTTTTCCCTTTGAGGCATAGATCAGATTCATATAACATAAGAAGCAGATCAGTCCAACCAGGAATGCTGTCCAGGTGAATCCAGCTACATTTTCTTCTCCATGACCGAAAAATACAATAAGTGGCAGAATGAAAAATCCCGCAAAGATTTTACCAATGGCACCACCCTGTCCGCGGAAAGTAGACAAATGTACACGTTCCTTCGGGTCATCCGTAAGAGAAGAGCTTAATGAGGTATAGCCTGTATAAGCAATATTCGTAGCGATACAAAATGCCGCATATATAATGCACGCTGTAATTGCTTTAGGAATCATATCCATAGAATTGTTTGTGAACATAATCCCATTGAGCAGCAAAATCAATGGAGCGCCTATCAGAACCCATGATCTGTACTTGCCCCAGCGCAGATTACTCTTTTCGATTGCCGCACCGATAATCGGCGGACTGATACTGTCTATAATCCTGCCAACCATCATCAGGGTACCTGCTGCTGCCGCAGTGATACCTGCATAATCCGTATAGAACATTAGTAAAAAAGTGTTTGACATTGTAACCATAAACATAAAACCATAATCAGCCAGACCATAGGAGACTTTTAAATACGTTCCAAGCTTTTTTCCCTGCTCATTCATTGCAATACCTCCATCCCTTTTTTTGTTTCCGCTAAACACCCGCATTTAATTTTGTATTTTTTCGATTCTATACAATTTTTATTATAACATCTATTTCATTTTTTGTCTATATCTTACAATGTATTTAAAAATTTTTGTAAATTTTTATCTATTCTTACAAGTGTTTTTTATGATAAACTGATAAAAAAGCGGCAGGTGATTCTATGCAGTATACAAAAGGAATACAAACACAGGAGCATATTTTCCAGATTGGAAAGGAACTGATGTATAAAAACGGATATAAAAATACCACCATCAGTATGATCGTGGATGCAGCAGATGTTCCTCATGGACTTGTAAATTATTATTATAAAAAACCGGACTTTGCAGCCAGGCTGTATCTGGAATATTTTTCATCCATTGACCGGTTACTAAACGCTCTGATACCGACCCACATTGAAAATGAGCTGCAATTTCATATTCTCCAAATGAAGATTGCACTCACTCAGATTTTTAAAGATGCAAAAGCAAAAGCTTTCTACTATGAAGTCAGCAGGCTGAATCTGGCTCCCAAAGAATTGCATGACAGTATACGAAGCCTGCAGGTTTCTGCCTTACATCATTTAAATACCGTCATGAATCCGGAAGATTATTATCTCTGTGCTATTGCAGAATACGGCGCGCACAAAGTACTGCTGGACCAACTGGCAGAATTTAAGGAAACCGATGACCGGTTTGAGCGCATTGTTGAGCTGATCTCTACCATATCCGTACGGATAGCCGGGCTGGATCCGCTGATTATAGAAAAGAATATTTTGACCACCAGAACTTTGTTTGATCAACTGGATTATTCGAATATACATATGTTCTGAGCGTATCTTAAAACTGGCTCCCATATCGGAGACTCCCATCATGCTGGAAAACCAGCTTTATATCACAGCATTGCATCCTAAAAAGAGCAGCGGGCAATCTTCTGTTATTGCCGCCTCCTGCTCTTTCCAAATATGATCCTGACCTTCAAAGCTTCTGGTAACAGCCAGACCCAGCTTATTTTCCATCCCCTTCCCCCAATTTTATATTATAATATTCCCATACCCTCACTGGCTGTGCCGGCAGTGGATGGAATACAACCCCAAATTTTATATGATAATATCCCCATACCGCTCCGACAGCAGCTGAAAATGTTCTTTTTCAATCCTGATTTTACCTTTTCTAATACATAGATAGTTATTTTCCTCTAAGGAAGCAACCATCCGATACAACGTTCTCAGGTTCATATGAAGCCTTTCAGCCAGCACCGCTCTTGTAAGGGTACATGTATATGGAATCTGGTGGCACGCCTGTAAATAGAGGTAATGTCCCAGAATATCCTTTGAGTTAAATAAATTTCCTTTTTCAGCACACGCCATATTGGCAGCCGTTATATTTCCCATCACAGTCAGAGTCTGAAAGCACAGCCTGCTGTTATTCTGGATAATACGGATAAACCGCTCTACCGGAATACGGTAAACAATACATTTGCACTCAGCCAGCACATAAGCAGTATAATAGTTGATATTATTCAGATACTCTACAAGTCCCAGAATATCAAGGGGCCTCAGATATTCTATGACGTTATTTTCATTCCATGAGATCTGATTCCAGACAGACGCCCTGCCGCTGATCAGGAAATAAAAGTAATCCAGGGGATCTTTCTGGCTCAGTATAGCTTCATTTTTTTCAAAAATCAGGAGATCTTCTTTGGATGCCATTCCAGACAGCGAGATAAGCGGGTTCTGTTGGTTATATTTTTTTTCCAGAATAATTTCCAGTATCCGTTCTGAATTATAAATCATGTTTTTATTACTCCTTTCGTCAAAATCTCAAAAAAACTGACACTTGTCATTTTTTTTATTGTAAAGCTGTGGTAAATTAATGTCAAGTTAGAAAAAGTTTTGTGGTAATTCCACAAAATATATCCGGATATCTTTAACTAAAATAAAAAAAGAATAGGAGCAGCGAGATGAAAACGAGATATAAGGTGATTGGTTTTTTGGCATTTGCCATGTATTTTCTCACAGGCGCAACTTGTGTACTGGTGGGCAGCAGTCTTCCCCAGCTGGTTGAAATGTATGGGATGACATTAGAAAAGGTCGTTTTGCTGGGGTCGGCTTATGCACTGGGAAGAGTTTTAACTGTATATATTACAGGTAGAATGACAGAGAAGCTGGGACCGGTAAAGGTACTGGCCGCAGGCATTATCCTGACAGCGAGCTTCCTGCTGGGAATCCCGTTAATCGTTAATTTTTATGCAGGTATGGTATTTGCATTCCTGGGCGGAGTCGGCATGGGAACCCAGGACGCAGTATGCCCCGTATTATTAAGTGTTGTATTTAAGAAAAATTATGCAAGCTCCCTGAGCGGAGGACAAGGGCTGTTTGGCCTTGGAACCTTTGTGACACCATTTTTAATCGGAGTACTTTTGACAGGGAAACTGCCCTTCTACTGGTGCTATTTTGTACTGACAGGAGTAGCTGTCATTATGCTGGCATGCATTCCCTTTGCCAAAATTGAAGAAACTGTGCAGGGGGAAGGTGCAGAAGAACACATCGAACCTCTCTATGTAAAAAAGACCTGGACTGCATATGCCGGTATCTTTACCGTAGTTGCTGCATTTAGTGCAGTTTCCAGTACTCTGGGACTGTATATATCCAGCTTTGCACAGAGTATGGGAAGCTCAGAAGCTTCCGGGGCATTTATGCTCACTGTGTATAATGTGGGATGTGTCATCGGAGGGTTTGTATTTGTATGGGTACTGAAATACATCAAAAGCCAGACCGTCCTGTTAATAAACTGTATCGGAGCATTTGCCGCAATTGCAGTCTCCATGATTGTAAATACTACACAGTTTTATTTTATCGGATTATTTATAACGGGCTTGTTCCTGGGCGTCCTTTTCAGTGTCATCGTGGCCATAGCAACGCGCATTAATTCCAAACGGGTAAGCGTAGCAAGCTCTTTGGTGGCAACCGCAAGCGGCATCGCTGATTTTCTGACACCGTTGATTACAGGAATGGTTATATCCAGACTGGGAATCGGATTCTCATTTAAATTTACGTTAATTATGCTGGCAGTCTGCATTGCATCTGCAGCAGTTTTAAAGCTGATTACATCAGAGGATAAAGAAAAAGTAACTGTACAATAGATTTATGTATATCAGATACTACACATAAGTATCAGGCACTATTTAAAATATCAGAAAATATAAGGAGATTATCATTATGGACCAGAAGAAAAAAATAATCATTGACACAGATTGCGGATCAGACGATGCAATGGCGATTGCCATGGCACTCAACGATCCTGCATACGAAATTGTAATGATTTCAACCGTTTCCGGAAATGTAAATGCTGTTCAGGCTACGATAAATACACTGACTACTATTGAATATGCAGAAACCTATGAGCCGCCGGTATATCAGGGCGCAGATAAAATGCTCTTAAAAGAGCTGGTATACGCACACGAAACACATGGAAACGACGGTATGGGGGACATTGGACTTGTACCCGAGAGATTAAAAGTTCAGGATGGAAACGGAATATTAGAGATGCTTGCGTGTTTAAGAGACAGCGAACCTGGGGAAATTGATATTATAGCGCTGGGACCACTGACCAATCTCGCAATTGCGATCCGTCTGGATTATGAGGCAATGCAGAAGGCAGGCCGCATCGTCATTATGGGAACGGCAGGACTCGGCGCAGGTAATGTGACGCCAACGGCAGAATTTAATATCTGGCAGGATGCAGAAGCCGCAAAAATTGTTACGGAATCCGGGCTTAAAGAAATCATATATGTTGGCTGGGATGCATGCCTTGGCGATTGTATGCTGAACCCCCGGGAGATCGAAAAAATCAGAAATGGAAGCAAACTGGGGAAATTTGCAATTGACTGCAACAAAAATCTGATGGAGATGAACATTGAACGATTTGGAGATGCCTATCTGGATATGGCTGATCCTTCCGCAATGGCAGCTGCGCTCTACCCGGAGTGTATTGAGAAATGCGATAAATACTTCTGTGAGGTAGATACATCCAACGGACCAAGCTACGGTACTGTTCTGGTTGATGTAAATTATTTCTCAGGAAAAGAACCAAATGTATACATCTGCAGCAAGCTGTATGCGGATAAGTATAAAAACTACATTTACAAGACATTAAAAGTAGAATAAGCATCCCCTCAAAGAGAATCACAAAATACACATCTTACGGGGCCAGGGAAAAGCTGTAAAACAATGTAAACACAAGGGGAAACCCCAATAAACCCATAAGGAGGAGGATAAGGATGAGCAGGAAAACCAGTTCTATCAAAGATGATTTTACCATACTGGCGCAGTTAATGATACCGGTATGTGTCGCAGTAAACTTTGTGGGTGGACAGCTTGCAGCTATCTTAAAGCTCCCTGTATATCTGGATGCAATCGGAACCTTTTTCATCGCTATGCTCTGCGGCCCCTGGGTATCGGCTGTCACCGGAATGCTGTCCAACATTGTTGCCGGAATTGCCAATCCTTCTAATTTTCCCTTTCTCCCTGTGGGTGTCATAATTGGTATCACGGCTGGCTTTTTAGCTAAAAAAAGAATGTTCACCGTGTGGTGGAAATGGATTATTTCCATTCTTATTTTGTCAGCCGTATCCATTCTGGCAGCCGCTCCGGTGGTAGTTCTTCTATATGGAGGAATTACAGGGGGCGGTACATCCATTATCACGGCTGTAGCAATGGCAGCCGGGGCAAATATCTGGACTGCATTTTTCGGAACAGAAGGCATTTTTACCGTGTTGGACCGGATCATCTCCTTTATCATCTGCTGGCTTGTCTTAAGAGTGATACCAAAAAGGACTCTCATCAAGTTCCTCTGCGGACAATACTACATCAAAGAAACGTAACAGAATCCATATAGTACTGCTGTACCCTGACCGGATTATGGGTCAGTATCTGCTAAAATATTCCTCTGTATCAACAGCGTATTAAATTATATAATACAAGCGCATGATCATTGAAAGGATCATATGCCTGCAAAGAGAAGGATGGTCTATTATGGAAAAAACATACACAGAAAGAATACAGATTTACAAATCTAATAAGCTTGCAGCATTATATCCGGCTTCCAAGCTGCGAATTGCCGTACTGTATATGGTCTGCACATATATCATCAGTACTTTAAAATTCACAGACGTCCTGCTGCCTCTTTTGCTGCTGCCGGAATTTCTGACTGTATTAATCTTATGTAAGTTAAGCGGGGTAATGAAAGAAAGCTGGAAGGCATTGAAAACAATTACATTTATTGCATTATTTATCTTATTAGTACAAACCTTCTTTGTCCCCGGGGGCGAACTGGTCTGCCGGCTGGGCTTGCTTACAATATATGAAACGGGACTTCAGACAGGCATATCCTTATCTTTTATGATACTTAATATTGCCGGTATTTTTGTATGGATCTTTCAGACCACAGAGAACAGAGAGATCGCAAGCGTGCTTGAGGATTCTGGCATGAACTATAAAGCAGTCTTTGTATTTACCTCCACACTGCAGATGATAGAAGTATTGGAAAAAAACAGTAAAATAATTATGAATGCGCAGAAAGCAAGAGGTGTGGAGACGGAAGGGAATATCTTAATCCGTGCAAAAGCATTTGTTCCGGTGCTGATCCCTTTAATCCTGAACTCGGTAATTGGTACCGAGGAACGGGTACTGACACTGGAAGCCAGGGGATTTTCCATGCCTGGCAAGAGAACCCATTTGTTTCAGGTACAAAGAAGCGGCTATGAGAAGATTGCTGAGGTTATAGCCGCCGTTATAACATGCAGCATACTGGCGGGGAGGATTTGTTTATGGATACTATAATAGAATTGAGGGGTGTAACTTATTATTACCCCCTGACCAAGACACCCGCTGTCAGCGGACTTAATCTCAGGATAGAGCGGGGAAAAGTATATGGTGTGATTGGGGAAAACGGTTCCGGTAAAACGACGTTCTGTGCTCTGGTACGTGGTTTTGCTCCCGGTTTTTATCAGGGGGAGCTTGCCGGAAAAGTACTGGTTGAAGGCAAAGATATCGCAGAATATGGAGGTGATCTTGCGTCTAAGATCGGCTATGTTTTCCAGAATCCGTTTAATCAGTTAAGCGGAGTGAAAAGCACGGTATTTGAAGAAGTTGGATATGGACTCGAAAATTTCGGCATTAGACCTGATGAAATGGAACAGAGAATAGTGGATGCAATGAAGCTGACAGAAATTGAAGAGCTGGCAGAAAAAAATCCGCTTGAACTTTCCGGAGGACAAATCCAGCGAGTGGCACTTGCCTCCGTACTCGTACTGGACCCTGATATTCTGATAGCAGACGAACCCACAAGCCAGCTTGATCCGGAAGCAACAGAAAGCGTATTTGCAATTATTCATGCCTTAAAGCAAAAAAAGAAAACGGTCATACTAGTTGAACATAAGATGGATCTCGTCGCAGAATATGCAGACGAGGTACTTGTATTTCAGAAGGGGCGCCTGGCTGCATCCGGAGAGACAGCAAAGCTTCTGTCTGACATGTCACTTCTTAAGTCGGGTGTTTTGCTGCCTCAGGCTGCGAGACTTGGAAACCTTTTAAAAGAGATAGGTTTTCCACTTGACCGGATTCCGGTAACAGAGGAACAGGCAGTAAATCTGATACAGAGGACATTTCGGGAGAGGGGCGGCATATGAGCGAAATTATTCTAAATAAAGTGAACTATACTTATCCCAATGGCAGTCTGGCAGCAGATGATATCAGTCTCCACATAAAAAGCGGGGAAAACGCAGCCGTCATTGGTAAGAATGGTGCCGGTAAAACTACACTTGCAAAAATGCTGAACGGGCTGCTCAAACCGCAGCAGGGCGATGTATTTATAGGCAATCGGAATACCAAAGACTACACTACGGCTCAAATTTCCAAATTAGCTGGCTATGTATTTCAAAATCCTGACGAACAGATTTTTCATGCAACCGTGGAAAAAGAAGTAGCTTTTGCTCCCAAAAGAATGAAATTAAAAAAGGAAGATATCATAAGACGCACACAAGAGGCATTGAAACGCACCAAACTGGAAAAATACAGAGAAGAAAACCCTTATAATCTCCCGCTGTCTCTGAGAAAATTTGTGACGATAGCGGCAGTCTTAGCAATGGAGCCTGACATATATATCTTCGACGAGCCGACAGCCGGGCAGGACATGGAAGGAAACCGTAAGCTTACAGAAATTCTGCGGTATCTGCACAGTAAAGGAAAGACAGTGATTACAATCACCCACGACATGGAATTTGTGGCAGAAAACTGTAAAAAAATAATTGTCATGGCTAACAACAAAATTATCCGTACCGGTTCTCCTGAAGAAATATTCCGGGATATGGAAGTAATGAAAGAAGCAAACCTAAAGCCGCCGTCTGTCACCAGAATTTGCACACAACTGGGTTTCCCAGGCCCCATACACACCAGAGATGCCGCGGAGCTGATTCTAAAGCACTGGCAGAATTTGCAGCAAGACTCCAAATTTACAATATCCACATAACTATTTAAAACGCAGCGCTAAAAAGTCGCAGGCTATACAAAAACCCCGTAAGATACAAATTCCTACGGAGTTTTGTAATGCTGCTTTTTCTAAAGATGCTCTCTTAGAATGTAAGCCGGCGTACAGCTCCATGCATGGCAGTAACTGTTCACCATGGAAGATCCATATGGTGATTCCTCCGGATTTTCCGGATTATACATTTCCCAGAAAGTATCTGCTCCCTGGTTCACCATTCCGCCCCAATAGTAAGTCATGTAATCCATTGCCTTATCTTTTTCACCGCAGAGCAGAAGTGCTTCTACGAAATGATGGTTCATATATGGTGTTACCATTCCTTTTTCGGGATGCATTCTGATAATCCGATTGATCAGTGCACGGCTTTCATCCATAGGAAGAACCCCTGCCAGAATCATCCACACCTGACTGGCATATGAAATCTGTCTGTCTTTTCCGCTTATAAACACCTGGGACTCTTCATCCCAAAGACATTTTTTCGCGCCTTCGATACAGCGGTTTCTTTCCTGTTCCAGTTCCATTTTCATCCGGTCTTTTCCCAGAATTTCAGTTAGTTCAATTGCCGCATTTAACGTATAGATGTAAATTGCCTGTGCACTTGCCTGTTTATTCAGTCCATCTGTCCAGTCTACAAAACACCAGAATCCTTCATCGTCCTGTATCACATAATTTTCATCCAGGCGTTTTCTGGATAGCTCAATCTGGCGGTATGCGCTGTCCCAAAGTTCCTCCACAACCGCAAGCTCACCGGAAGCATGATAATAGTCCTTTAAGATAGAAACAAAGAACAGCGAATAATCAAATAAAAATGTATCATCAACAAGATATTCCGGTTCTGTAAACAGGCAGGCCCCGATCGCCCCATCTTCTCTGGTAAGCCCGGCGAACAAATACATACAGCGCTTTACAAGACCTAAGTTTTTGAAAGTTGCATAATTAGCCAATGCCTGAAGCCTTAAATCTCCAATCCACAGTCTTCTATCCCTCTTGGGACCGTCTTCAAATACATCCTGCATACAGTTTTGCAGGGTACGCAGGCTCACCTGATCCATCCGGCTGATCTGGTCACTGACACCTGGCAGTTTCGGCAAGGCATCCATATCTACAGAAGCAACGGCTCTGCAGGATGCTTCCTCAATTACCACCTGGAACTTCATAGAAGTATCTATAGCATAGATTTCTAAGTAGCGAAAAGCATAACGACGAGGCAGGGTAATTTCCTGGGGCAGTACATCTAAATGCAGAAATTCTTCCTGTATCCAGCTTCTGCTGATCCATCCGTCATATTCTGAGGAATCTTCTGTCAGTTCCTTTGCTATTTCTCCGAATTTCAGCCTGAGATAAGCCGGCGCATCCTGCGGGCTGCCTACACTTTTTAACCTCATGGTAAAGTAGCCTACCTGATGATCCCCGAAATCAAGTACAATAGAGTCTCCTTTTTTAAGAGCAATGTTTCCCATTTCACTCACATCTGCCCGGTGTTCTGTCTGTCCATTTTCTTTAACCGTTACAATATCTACTGGTTTTATGATTTTTTCAATTAATTCAGGACTGTATTTCATCGCCTTGTCCACAAATTTCTGATTTACTTTACGCTTCATTTCTAAGTCTATGCTTACTGCCGCCATCTTTATGACCTCCTGTAATCTGCGGTGCTTCCCGATTCATTCCGGAGCACCCATAATCTGAAACTTTCGTCTGCTGTGGGTTTCTTTATATTATATCTGATTTTAACACCACAGCCTCAAACTTCCAATGGTCTAATTTATGGACTTGACTTGATATTTTTTAAGATATGATTTTTCTTCTTCTAAATTCTCCCGGAGTCATTTCGAATTCCTTCTTAAACAGCCTGGAAAAGTGCTCCGGATTTGGATAACCGATCATTTCACAAATAGTCATAATACTCAGGTCTGTATGTTCCAGAGCATAGCATGCCTTCTCCAGTCGGATATTTTTTAAGATCTCTACAAAGTTCTGCCCCGTATTCTCCTTAATCAATTTACTGAAATGGGGGACACTGAAATTAAAATGTTCCGCCGCTGATTTCAGGGTTATCCCGGCATAGTGATTCTGGAAATAATTCAGAACCTCCAGCATATCCAGATTCTTATGATTTGTATTCAGAAAACTTTCCATATGATTTTCATGGTTCCGGAGCAAAAGGCAAAAAAACGTCATGACTTGATTTTTCATAATTGTTTCAAAATACTTTACCCGCTCTTCATATTCCATATATAAATCTTCCACCAGAGAACGTATTCCCTCATCTTTACCGGTATGGAACAACAGATAATTATTCTCCGTCTTATCATAAAGAATATGGGCAAAGAATTGAGACAACACATTCTTTCCGGTGAAAATATCAAAAAATACTTCGTGGAAAGTACTTGCCTTAAGCATAATATTAATAACAATACTGTCATCGAATACTGCGATGCTGTGTTTTGTTTTGGGGGGCAGGATGCAGACATCCCCCTCACTGCATGCATATTTCACATTTTGTATCGTATTTTCACAGGTTCCCTCGTATACATAGAATATCTCATAAAATTCATGCTCATGAATGTACTCCGGGGAATACCGGTAGTGTTTCTGGATTACAATATGGTCCGATGAAGTTCCAAAAAGTTCATTTTCATTTAAATAGTTCAGCCATTTTCCATGTATAGCCGGAACATACAGTTCATGTTCCCTGATATACTCCCGGTTTATCCTGGCTACAAAATCTTCAAATCCATCCGGCCGCAAATGTTCTTCTTCGTACAGATTTTTATAGAATACCTCATCCTCATGATATGCTTTTATAAATTCCTTGAAATGTTCCTTACAGATCTTCATATATCTTATAGATCCTCTCTGTTTACAAATGTCTAGGGGCTAACCCGATTATATGATAAACCTGTGGTATTTGCAAATCAAACCGGCTTATGGAAATTTACTGTCAATTAATCAGTACCACCGGCTTAGCCGGTGGTTTGTTTTCCGCCCTATAAGGGCTCGTTTCCGGTACTGGAGTCTAAAGAC
>OKWQ01000149.1_pt1 | contig 50332 bp, 45 predicted proteins | sample 1607071 | NCBI WGS metagenome assembly OKWQ01 (sample SAMN07501039, study PRJEB24779) | human gut metagenome
AAATACTTTATAGAAAATCCTGATGCTAATGATCCAAGAAAATATATGACACCAGGAAAAGAAGCTATGAAGAAAGTTGTTGAACATAAAATTATGGTTTGTGGAAGCAATGAAAAAGCCTGGATATAAGGAGTTCGTATGATATTAGTAGTGAATTTAAATGCATCAGTAGATAAAAAGTATGTAATAGATGATTTGAGTAAAGGGTTAGTAATGAGAGCTAAGAGTGCTGATAATACTCCTGGCGGGAAAGGAATCCATGTAGCCAATGTTTCTACAATATTAAAAGAAAATTGTATAGTTACTGGATTCTTAGGAGGAAAAACGGGAGAATTTATTCATGATAAGTTAGAGGAGTATGGAATAAATCAAGACTTTGTAAATATAAAAGGCGATACAAGAGAATGCTTAGCTATAATTACTAACGATTTAATTCAGACGGAAATATTAGAACCAGGTCCTGAGGTTACAGAGGAAGAGCAAAAAAGATTTATAGATAAATATAGTGAATTAGTAGAAAAGGCTAATATAGTAGTAGCATCTGGAAGCGTTCCAAGAAATGTACCTAATAATTTTTATAAGAAGCTTATAGATATATGTAATAGTAAAAACAAAAAATTTTTATTGGATACAAGCGGTGATTTGCTAAGGGAAGGAATTAAAGGAAAGCCATTTTTTATAAAGCCGAATAAGGATGAAATAGAGTTTTTAACTGGAAGACGTATAGAGAGTTATAGAGATGCTGTTAGAGAAATTAAAGAATTTCAAAAAATAGGTGTGGAGTTAGTTGCAATTTCACTAGGGGCAGAAGGGTCAATAATAGGATATAAGGGAGGATACTACAAAGTAACAGTTCCTAAGATTAATGCTATAAATCCAGTAGGATCAGGAGATTCATATGTAGCGGGTGTAGCAATAGGTCTTGAAAGAGGATATGATATAGAATATATACTAAGACTTGCATCTGCCTGTGGAACTGCAAATGCGTTAGAGGAAGAAACAGGTTCGGTAAAATTGGATGTAGTTCAAGAACTATTAGATAGAGTAACTATCTCTATAATTCAAAATTAAATTTAGTAATTGTTATTGTATGAGGTTATAAGTATGAATAAAATGATAAATGATATAAATAAAAAACCTAAACTAGTAAAAGAAGGAGCCGTATATAACTTCAAAAAAGAAGAGATGATATTAAGAGATTTCTTAGCTGCAGATAGGACGTTGTTAGCGAATGAGCGTACATTGCTAGCTTATATTAGAACTGGAATTAGCCTTCTTGCAGTAGCAATATCATTAATAAAAATATTTGATACTACAGTGACATATATATTAGGGATAGTATTTATATTTTTAGGAGTAATACCAATAGTTTGGGGATTATATAGATATAGAAATATTAATAAAAGGCTTAAGAATGTTATATATAAATAGATTATACTTAATAAAAGTACTAAGAATAGTATTTCAAATATACAAATAAGGTGAACTCTTTGAGTTCACCTTATATTATATCAGTAAATCTGTCAAAGAAATCAAAAATACAGCGATGTATACCTCCATATAAATTAGATTTACCATCGAGTTTATTTTCTAGCAAAGTGATGTCCTTAGAAAAAATAGAGTTGATTTTATTATTAACTAGAGTTAAGTATTCAGGGATATAATCAATTAATTCACTATGTATAAATATGTTATCTGGTGCGAAAAAGTTAAATATATTGGTTAGTCCCATAGCTATAAATTCTATATTTCTAGATAGAGCATCAATTGCAACTTTATCATCTGATTTATATAAATCACAAAGTTGCTTTATTGTGGATATTTTTGTCTGAGAGTTTTTATTGAAATCTTCTAATAAAGCAGGAATAGCACAATATTGTTCGAAGCAACCATTATTACCACAAGGACACTTTTTTCCATTAGGAATAAGAACCATGTGTCCTACTTCGCCAGCACGTCCTTCGAATCCAGAATATAATTCACTATTGATTATTATTCCAGCACCAATTCCAGTATGTATATTAATTACTACAGAATTATTTAGGGGCTCTGAGGAATTTTGAAATTCTCCAATAGCAGCTAAATTTGATTCATTTTCTAGGTGAAAACTTGTATTTGGCATAAGTTTTGATAGCTCACCTTTCAAATCTATTTTATCCAAATCATAATAATGAGTAAATTTAATTTCATCCATAAACACTCTACCATGAATGGCAAGACTAACTCCTATTAATCCATAGTTATATTGATTTATTACATCTTGTAAAGAGTTTATAATGTTGACTACTATTTCGACGACGTTATTTTGATTAATTTCTATTTCTCTATGCTCGTATGCTAGAGCATTTTTATTTATATCGGTAAGTAAAAAACTAACATAATCAATTCCTAAATCAATTCCTAAGCTGCATCCAGCTTTTTCATTCAGCTTAAGTAGTATAGGTTTTCTACCACCGCTGGAACTTCCGTTACCTATTCCAATTTCAGAAACGATATCCTTTTCAATTAATAAACTAACAATCTCAGAAACACTAGCTTTATTAAGATTTATAAGCTTTGATATTTCTATTCTAGATATATTGGGTTTATTATAAAGAAGGTTTAATATTTCAACTATATTGGATTTTCTGATGTTAAACTTATTTTCCATAGTGTACCATCCTCTTTAATTGTTTATAAATAATATAGCATAGGAGTAAGAAAAGTTCAAAAATAATAAAATGCAAAATAGTCAAAAAATTTTTGATGTAAACATTGACATGTCAAAAATCAAGAGTTATTATTAAGTTAGATAGGAAAACTAACTAATTAAGTGAGGTGGGAAAATGGAATTTTTTAATAATATTGAAAAAATAAAATATGAAGGACTAGAAAGCAATAATATGCTTGCTTTTCGTCATTACAATGCAGAGGAAATAGTAATGGGAAAACCAATGAAGGAACATCTTAAGTTTGCGGTAGCTTATTGGCATACTTTTTGTAATGATGGATCAGATCCATTTGGAAAAGGAACTAACCAAAGAAATTGGATAACAGAGGATCCAATGCAAACAGCGAAAAATAAAGTTGATGCAAATTTTGAATTCCTACAAAAATTAGGAGTTGAATATTTCTGCTTCCATGACATGGATGTTGCTCCATTTGGAAATAGCTTAGAAGAATTCTTCCACAACTTAGATATTATAACAGATTACATGAAAGAAAAGATGGACAAGACTGGGATTAAACTTTTATGGAACACAGCAGATAGACATGCTAACCATATATATGTTAATGGTGCAGCATCAAGCCCTAATATAGATGTATATGCAATGTCAGCAGCTCAAGTTAAAAAGGGAATAGATATAAGCAAAAAATTAGGCGGTAAAAACTTTGTATTCTGGGGTGGAAGAGAAGGTTATGAAACTTTATTAAACACAGATATTCAATTTGAAGAAGAAAATATCGCAAGATTATATAAAATGGCAATAGCTTACTGTGAAAAGATTAATCACAAATTAACTTTCTTAATTGAACCAAAACCAAAAGAGCCAATGACTCATCAATATGATTTTGATTCAGCTACAGCTTTAGCTTTCCTTCAAAAGTATGACTTAATGGAACACTTTAAGTTAAATATTGAAGCAAACCATGCAACTCTTGCTGGACATACTTTTGAACATGAATTAAATGTAGCTAGAAATTATAATGCTTTAGGTTCAATTGATGCTAACCAAGGAGATCCATTATTAGGATGGGATACAGATGAATTCCCAACGAATGTATATGATACTACTTTAGCATTAATAGAAGTGTTAAAAAATGGTGGACTACATGATGGTGGAATAAACTTTGATTCTAAAGTTAGAAGAACTTCTTTTGAACAAGAAGATTTATTTATAGCTCATATTGCAGGAATGGATACTTATGCAAGAGGATTAAAAGCAGCAGCTAGAATAATTGAAACTGGATTCCTAGACAATGTAAAAAAGGATAGATATTCTTCTTATGATAGCGAATTAGGTAAACAATTATTAAACAATGAATTAGATTTAGAAGTTTTAACTAATCATGCATTATCAGTTAAAGAAGTTAATAATAAATCATCACATATTGAATTTGTAAAATCAAAATTAAATGATTTAATATACTAAAATTTATATAAATAGGGGGAGACAAATGTCTCCCTACTTTATTAAATACTGGGAGGATATTTTTATGGAATATGTTATAGGTTTAGATTTAGGAACGGGTTCTATCAAGGGGATAGCTTTAGATAAAGCTGGAGAAGTAGTATTGAAGCATTCAGAAAGTTATCCTTTATACAATAATAGAGATAGACATTCTGAGCAAGAGCCAGAAGATTGGTATAATGCTTCAGTTAAGGTTTTGGAAAAAATAACTAATGATTTAGGTGGAGATGGATTAAGAGCTATAAGTATATCAGGGCAAATGCATAGCTTAGTATTATTAGATAATGAAAATAAACCTATAAGAAGAAGTATTCTATGGAATGACACAAGAACAACTAAGCAATGTGAATATATAATGAATAACTTTGGAGAAAAAGTAATTGAAATCACAGGGAATAAAAGCCTTGAAGGATTTACGCTTCCAAAGGTATTATGGGTAAAGGAAAATGAACCTGAAAATTGGGAAAAAACTAAAAAGTTCTGTTTACCTAAAGATTATTTAGTATTTAAATATACAGGTAACATATGTACAGATATATCTGATGCAGCTGGAACACAAATGTTAAATATTAAAGAAGGAAAATGGTCTGAAGAAATAGCAAATCTTTTAGATTTAGATTTAAATATATATCCTAAGATATATAATTCAACTGAATGTGTTGGAGAATTAAATGAAGAATTAAAGGAAAAGTTAAATGCCAAAGGAAGTATTAAAATCTTCCCAGCAGGATCAGACAATCCTTGTTCGGCTTTAGGTTCAGGAATAATAAATAAAAATAGAGATTTATTAAGTATAGGAACTTCAGGTGTATATTTAAAATATGAAGAAGAGTATAAGAACTATGGTGGAAAACTTCACATGTTTAATAATGTACTACCAAATAGCTGTTACTCAATGGGGGTAACTCTTTCTGCTGGAGATTCTTTAAGCTGGTTTAGAAATACCTTTGCAAAGGATAAAGATTTTGATGAACTTTTAAGCGGAGTATCTAATGTTAAAGAAGGATCTAATGGATTATTATTTGCTCCTTATATAGTTGGAGAAAGAACACCTTATGCAGATAGTAATATAAGAGGAACTTTCATAGGAATAGATAAAAGTCATGATTTAAATCATTTTGCAAGAGCAGTAATTGAAGGAATAACATTCTCATTAAAGGATTGCTTTAGCATATATGAAGATGATAGTGATAGAGAAATAATTTCCGTAGGAGGAGGAGCTAAGTCTAAGGACTGGCTTCAAATTCAAGCTAACGTATTTAATAAAAAGGTAATATCTTTAAAAATAGAAGAAGGTCCATCTCTTGGAGCTACAATCATAGCTGCTGTTTCATTAGGTTGGTTCGATTCTTTTGAAGATGCTGTAAAAGTAATAGTAAAAGAAAAAGAATGCTATTATCCAAATGCAGAATCAGTAGAAGCGTATAAGGAAGCTTATTCTCATTATAGAAGGGTATATGAAAATATAAAAAACATATAGTGAGAATTAAAAATTAAAGAATGAAAAAATGAAGGTGGAAACTCCTAAGGGAGCTTCTGCCTTATTTGCATTATAAATTTCTTTCCTTTAGTACTCAAGGAGATAGATATTATATTCTGGCGACTTTGGACTTGCGACGGAACAGCTAAATTTACATTGTTATCTGTATTTTTTTATTATCTTTTTCTTATAAAGAAGTTATTAAAAAATAAGTGAAAGTGGAATTATTACAATTAATAAATACAAAAGGAAAAGAAGAATTTTTTCAAAGGAAGATAGCTTCTTCTTTTGACATTCAATTATCTTAATGGATTTTTCATCTTTTAAATATTTAATTATATCTAAAAATAGTTGCTGAGTTTTATCACCAAAGGGTCTTGGGGAAAATTCTTTTCCATCTTTAAACTTGATACTTATTGTTTCACATTGATTCCACATATCAATTAAACATTCTATATTTTCAATTTCATCGGAATATCCTTCTTCTAATAGATTATAAGTGCGTCCCATTTTATATATAAAGATTCTATAATTAGTAATGAATATTCCAAGATATATTGTTGGGTCTCCACCCATTGCTCCAGCCCAAACTCTATGAACATCCTTTTCAAAATAACTTTGAAGGGCAATGATTTTATATTTAATTTTATCATCCTTAGATAATTTAGATATAACTAGATTTTCTAATTCTAAAAATGCAATCTTTTTTAAGACTTTATCATTTTTTATTTTATAAAGATCTTCACCAATGGTATTTTCTTTTTCAAGTGATATATTTTCTAATTCTATAATTTCATTATCAGAGTAGTCTATTGAGTTTAATAGTTTTAATAAGTCTTTATTTTCCATACTATTCACCTACAATCCTTTTTAATTTTTTTCGAGCTCTTGAAATCCTTGTATAAATATAATCCTCAGTGCATTCTAATTCTAAAGCTATTTCTTTTATGGAAAAGCCTTTATAATATCTTTTAATTAGTATAAGTCTATCTTTTTCATCAATATTTTCTAAAAGTATATTAATCATTTCCATATTTTCGAACTTTTCAAAGTTATCTTCTTCAGCTGAAATTATATTTGGAATATATTCTACTGAATTATTCACCTTATAATTTTTACGTTTTATATCTAAGGCTTTGTATTTAGTAATAGATATCAGCCAGTTCTTAAAGCATCCTTTTTCTACATTGAAACAATCAATATTAAACCAAATAGTTGTAAATACATCGTTATAGCATTCATCAATAAATTCTTTTTCGTAAGGGGAATTTAGTATCTTAGATGAAATATAAATAACTAATCTACCATAGCTATCCATTAATGTACAGAGACTAGTTTTATCCTTGTTTTTGATACCTTGAACTAAAGAATAATCATTTGACTCCAAAGAATCTCCTCCTTATTTATTTCTCTATATAATATTCGTTTAATATACAACTTTTCTGTCAGTTAATTTATATATTTTTCCATAATATAAGTGAACTTATGTTAATACCTTCCTTTTTACTTATAGCATAGATTGATTTTCATAAATTTTAGTATTATAATAATAAAAAATAGGAATAATTTTTGGGAATGAAGTTCTCCCATGAGAAATCTAAACCGTCAAGTAAGACTAATGACTTCTATGATTTAATCGTAGAGCAGTAGTCTTTTTTATTATTTATAAATTTATATAGATGTACTTTTTTATGAAAAGGAAAGGTAGGCAAAAGATGAGAATTTTTAAATTAACTATTTCAACTATTATAGTTTCAATTGTAATGGGAATTATATCAGCAATGTTTTTAAGATCGTTAGAATTCGTTACAACCTTAAGAGAGGGATTTCATTATCTAATTTTTTTGATTCCTATAATAGGAGTATTAACAGCATATACATATTCAAAGTATGGGAATGGATCTAATAGAGGAAACAATTTAATTATTGAAAGTGTTCATAAGGATGTAAAAGTTCCATTTAGGATGGCAATCTTAACATTTATTTTTACTGTATTAACGCATTTATCTGGGGGATCAGCGGGAAGAGAAGGTACAGCAGTTCAAATAGGAGGAGCCTTGACAAATAAGGTAGCTAATATTTTCAAAATGGAGCATAAGGAAAAAAGAATTTTAATTATGTCTGGTATAAGTGCTGCATTTGGCTCAGTCTTTGGAACACCACTTGCTGGTACATTTTTTGGTATGGAAGTATGTTTTATAGGAAAGATTAGCTATGAAGCAATGATATATTGCTTTATTAGTTCGTATGCGGCTAATTTTGTTACAGAATCATTAGGTATAAATCATACAGTTCATTTAATAAAATCTGTACCAAGTATTACTATATATACATTGTTAATAGTAATAATATCATCAATATTATTTGGGGTTTTTGGAAGAATGTTTGCAAAAGGTATTCATTTAGTTAAAGGCTTTTATAATAAAAATATAAAAAATAATATATATAGAGCAATAGTATCTTCAATAGCAGTTTTATTAGTAATTGTAATATTTAGATTATATAAATTTGAAGGACTAAGCACTTGGCTTATTGACAGCGGTTTTTCAGGAGAAGTAACTATTTTAGATCCAATAAAGAAATTAATACTAACAATATTAACTTTAGGGGCTGGATTCCAAGGAGGAGAGGTTACTCCACTATTTGATATAGGTGCTTCTTTAGGTGGTGCCATAGGTAACTTAACTAATATAGAGCCTTCATTATTAGCAGCGATTGGAATGATTTGTGTTTTTGGGAGTGCTACTAATACTCCACTTACTACAATTATGCTTGGAATAAATTTATTTGGAGGAGAAGCTGTACCATATTATATAATTGGAGCATTTATTAGTTATTATGTAATAGGGCATAACGGAATTTATGGAGCTCAGATTATTAATACGCCTAAGTTAAAAAGGTTTGAAGAGCATGAGGGGATATCTTTGGAAAATACAAAAAAATGATATCTTAGTGCATTTATAAAAAAATTATAAATAGTCTCATAGATAAATAGTTATTATAAATTTAAATGAAATAAGCCTAGTAAACAATTTGTTTACTAGGTTTATTATTTGTACTAGAAGTCTGATTGACCTGTAGTTCTTGGGAATGGAATTACGTCTCTGATATTTGACATACCTGTAATATACATAATAAGTCTTTCAAATCCTAATCCAAATCCAGCGTGCTTAGTTTCTCCATATTTTCTAAGCTCTAGATACCACCAGTAATCTTCTTCCTTAAGTCCAAGTTCAGCCATTCTCTTAGTTAAGATGTCTAATCTTTCTTCTCTTTGGCTACCACCTATAAGTTCTCCGATTCCTGGAACTAGAAGGTCAGTTGCAGCAACTGTTTTTCCATCATCATTTAATCTCATATAGAATGCCTTTATATCCTTTGGATAATCAGTTACAAAAACAGGTTTCTTGAAGTGTTCTTCAGTAAGATATCTTTCATGTTCTGTTTGTAGATCAATTCCCCATTCAACAGGGTATTCAAACTTCTTATCAGCTTTCTTTAATATTTCAACTGCTTCGGTATAAGTTACTTTTCCGAAGTCAGATGTCATAACATGATTTAATCTATCTAGAATTCCTTTATCAACAAATTGATTGAAGAAAGCCATTTCTTCTGGACATTCAGCTAAAACATATTCTAAAACATATTTAAGCATATCTTCAGCTAATTCCATATCATCTTGTAAATCAGCAAATGCTATTTCAGGCTCTATCATCCAGAACTCAGCTGCATGTCTTGCTGTATTAGAATTTTCAGCTCTGAAAGTAGGTCCAAAAGTATAAACATTTCTAAATGCTAAAGCATAACATTCAGCATTTAATTGTCCTGATACTGTTAAGTTACTTTCTTTACCAAAGAAATCTTGCTTAAAGTCTATTGCACCTTCTTCAGTTTTTGGAACATTGTGTAGGTCTAAAGTAGTTACTCTAAACATTTCTCCAGCACCTTCAGCATCACTTCCAGTTATTAATGGAGTATGAGTGTAAACAAATCCTCTTTCTTGGAAAAATTTGTGGATAGCATAAGCTGCTACTGAACGTACTCTAAATACAGCTGAAAATGCATTACTTCTTGGTCTTAAATGAGCAATAGTTCTAAGGTATTCAAAAGTATGCCTTTTCTTTTGAAGTGGATAATCTGATTGAGATAAACCTTCTATAACTATTTCATTAGCTTGAATTTCAAATGGTTGCTTAGCTTCTGGAGTAGCAACTAAAGTACCTACAACTGTTATTGATGAGCTAATAGGTAGTTTTGATACATCTTTAAAATTATCAAGCTTATTATCAAAAACTACTTGAACATTCTTAAAAAATGTACCGTCATTTACTTCAATAAACCCAAAAGCATTTGATGCTCTTAAAGTTCTTATCCAACCAGAAATTTTTATTTCTTTAGATAAATATTCATCTTGATTTCTGTAAAGTGATTTTACTAAAATTACTTTATCCATTATTGTTCCTCCTACCATAATTTTTTGTAAAATAAAAAACCTTTCATCCCTAAAATAGGGACGAAAGGATAATTTCGCGGTACCACCCAGATTGCTATCATATAAATAGCCACTCTACTGACACAAGTAATGTCATTCAAATAATAACGGTTTGAATCCGTCTAAGTCTACTTAAGTGAGACTAAAACTTTAATTAGTCTAATTTACACCTTGAATAAGTAAGGTTATTATTTTCACTTGTTCGGTTAGAAACTCAGAGATGTTCTTCACTAAAGGCTTCGTATAAGGCTTACACCATTCCTTACTCGCTAAGACTACTTCCATATAGCTACTCTTCTCATCATAGTAATAAATTTTATAATGTTTATTACGATTTTACACCAATTCACTAACATTTGCAACTTTAAATCATAAGATAATTTTAGGTAATATTTTATGGAGGATTATATGGGTTATAAGGGGTTTCTAGAAGAAAAATTTATTGAATTAAATCAGCTAAAAAGTATGTTAGTAACATATCCAAAAGAATATAAAGAAAATATATTGAATGTCATGGAGAGAGTTTGTAATCAAATTAATTCATATTTAGAGGAAGTAAGTTTTCATAACAAAAAAAGAAATAGTGAATTACTTCAATTAACTGAGTCGGAATTAGCTTTATATAATGGAGAAAATGGAATGCCAGCATATATTGCAGTAGATGGAACTATATATGATATGCGTGATATACCTCAGTGGAAAGATGGCAAGCATTTTGGAATTAAGGCAGGAGCTGATTATAGTAAGGTATTTAAAAGTTGTCATGATGGAGATAAAAGTATTTTATCAAAATTAAGAGTAGTAGGTTTAATGAATTATAAGGAAAAATGTACCTGGGAAGAGTAATAAAAAATTGCTACGATATTAAATCGTAGCAATTTTTTTATTTTATTCAGTTCCACTTTCATAAGAAGAAACCAATTGAGCAGGAAAATTAAGTATTTGCGAATCTTTTACTATTCTTTTGAATTCATATTCTAACTCTCTAAATTTAACATCTACATTTTTACTTTCATCAATATTAATTATGCAATAAGTTGCGTTTGGACGGCCTATTTTGGGTTTACCAACACTTCCTACATTTATAAATATTTTATTATTAAATTTCTTATAGGAAGGGATATGAGTATGAGCACAAACTAAAATATCTTCTTCTAATTTACTCATTACTTTTTCAGTATTTTCTTTATCTTCAAATAGGTATTCATTTATAGAATTTGGACTACCGTGAGTAAATTTAATTTTAACACCATTAATATCATAATCTAAATATGTTGGTAATTGTGATAAATAATATTTATTTGATGCCCTAACTTCTTCGCATGCCCAAGGGAGTGCAAAGGAATTAATGCTAGTATCTCTTATAAATGTAAATCCACCATCAACTACAGAAGCATCATAATTTCCTTTTATACAAGGAATTTCTCTTCTTTTGATTAAAGCAATAACTTCGTTTGGATGAGGACCATAGCCAACTAAATCTCCAAGACAAATTACTAAATCTACTTTTTGTTCATCAATATCTTCTAATACCTTCATTAGTGAGTAAATATTTCCGTGTATATCTGAAATTGCAGCTATTTTCATAAGCTAATCCTCCTCAATAAGTGTATATAATATTAAATTTATTATTGTATTTAATATATGTTTCAATTAATGACTAGCATAATTAAAACTATAATTATATTTAATAGTTAGTGCACCTTTTTATAAAATAGAAAAATTGAAATCATGTATAGGTTAAATGTTTTTACTATTAATCACATAATATATATTATATCATTTAAAATATTTGCTATAAATAAATTTAATAATATTATTATAAATAGATATTATTTATATGATGAGGTATATTATATTTATAGAAAAAAATTAGGAGGTAAAGTATATGAAATTAAATAGAGTCAACAATGTTTTAAAAGCGATGGAAGAGCAAGGATTAAATCAAATGATTATATCATCTCCTCCAGCTATTTTTTATTTAACTGGAAAGTGGTTTTCTCCTGGAGAAAGAATGATAGCATTATATTTAAATACAAAAGGAAATCATAAACTTGTAGTTAATAAGCTATTTCCTATATATGAAGACCTAGGAGTAGATTTAGTTTGGTACACAGACATTGAAGATCCAATAAAAATATTATGCACAATTGTGGATAAAGAAAGTACATTAGGTGTGGATAAAAATTGGCCTGCACATTTCTTAATAAAACTTATGGATAATAATGGAGCAAAGGCTTTTGTTAATTCATCACCTATTATTGATAGATTAAGAATGATAAAAGATGAAGAAGAAATTGCATTAATGAAAAAATCTTCAGAAATAAATGATAAAGTAATGCTTGAATTATGGGATAGATTAGAAGCTGGAAAGACAGAAAAGTATTATGCTAATTTATTAGTGGATTTATATGAAAAGCATGGAGTAAATGAATTTTCATTTTCGCCTATAATTGCTGTTAGCCCTAATGGAGCAGATCCTCATCATCATTCTAGCAATGATACTATAAAAAAGGGACATAGCATAGTTATAGATATAGGTGGAGTATATAATTCATATTGCTCAGATATGACTAGAACTGTATTTTTTGGAGAAGAACCAAATGAAAGACATGCAAAAATTTATAATATAGTTAAACAAGCAAATTTAAATGCTATAAGTAAGGTTAAAGAAGGAATGAAGTTCTCTGATATAGATAAGGCAGCAAGAGATTATATTGAAGATGCTGGTTATGGAGAATATTTTACTCACAGAACAGGGCACAGTATTGGAATAGAAGATCATGATTTTGGAGACGTTAGTTCATCAAATCATGAGGAAATTAAAGCTGGAATGATATTTTCAATTGAACCAGGCATATATTTAAAGGATGACTTTGGTGTAAGAATAGAAGACTTAGTATTAGTAACTAAAGATGGATGTGAAGTTTTAAATTCAGTAACAAAGGATATAACTATAATTTAAATTAAAGAGGTGCATCAAACATATTTGATACACCTCTTTAATAAATTTCATAGTTAATTTTAAGATTTTAAAATTTTTATTTAAAATAATATACCTGCTATAGTTGCAGTTAAGCATGTTGCAAGAACCCCACCAATAAGAGCCTTAAATCCTAGTTTTGCAATAGTTCCCTTTTTATCAGGAGCTAAACCACCTATACCTGCTATTTGTATTGCTATAGAACTAAAGTTGGCAAATCCACATAATGCATATGTTAATATCATTACAGTTTTTGGTTGTAATACATCAAGAGTTATTAAATTTGCAAGTTCAGAATAAGCAACAAATTCGTTTAATATTATTTTTTGACCAAGTAAACTTCCAGCTGCTGATATATCAACAGTAGGAACACCCATAACGAAAGCTAATGGGGAGAATAACTTTCCTAGAATCCACTGAAAACTTAATTCTGGGAATCCAAATAAACCTCCAATAGCTCCAATTATAAAATTAATAAGGGCTAATAATGCTATAAATGCAAGTAACATAGCTGCAACATTTAATGCTAATCCTAGCCCATCACTTGCTCCATTGGCAGCAGCCTCAACGATATTAGAAGCTGTATTTTCAACTGAGATATCAGTTGAGTTTTTAGTTTTACTTTCTTCTGTTTCTGGAACTAAAATTTTTGCAAGTATTAATCCCGCAGGAGCAGCCATAATGCTTGCAGCTAATAAATGGCCTGCATTTACACCCATTGCAACATAGCCTGCCATAACGCCACCAGCAACAGTAGCCATTCCACCAACCATTATAGCTAAAAGCTCTGATCTAGTCATATCTTTAACAAAAGGTTTAACAAGAAGTGGTGCCTCTGTTTGACCAAGAAAAATATTACCAACTGCACTTAAAGTTTCAGAACCACTAGTTCCAAGTAGTTTTCCAATGAACTTAGCAATAAATTTAACTATAAATTGCATTACTCCAAGGTAGTATAGTACTCCCATTAATGCAGAAAAGAATATTATCGTAGGTAATATTTGAACAACCCATACAAATCCTATTCCATTAGTATCCGCAAGTGGACCAAATAAAAAATCTGTTCCTTCCTTAGTAAAATCTAATAATTTTGTTATTGCACTACTTGCACCTTCAAAAATTGTTCTACCAACTGGAACTTTTAAGATCAATATTGCAAATACTATTTGTAAGCCTAATCCAGCTATTACTAGCTTCCAATTGATTTTCTTTTTGTTTTCAGACAGCAAAAAGGCTATTCCAATTATAACTATAACTCCTATTATTCCAACAAATCTATTCAATTTAATTTCTCCTTTGTTTATCTCAATTTCTTCTTATGTATATGATTTACTTTAATTGAAGTTAGATTACTTCAATTATTTTATTCATAAATGTAGTGAATTTTTCCTTAACCATATTAGAAGTTTCTACTACTTCTTCATGGTTTAAAGGTTGTTCTAGTATTCCAGCAGCCATGTTAGTTAAGCAAGAAATACCTAAAACCTTCATTCCAGAATGATTTGCTACGATTACTTCAGGTGCTGTAGACATACCTACTGCATCTCCACCAAGTATTCTTGCCATTCTTACTTCAGCAGGAGTTTCATATGTTGGGCCACTAAACATCATATAAACACCTTGTTTTATATCTATATTTAAGTCTTTAGCTACGTTTAAAGCTCTGTTTATTAATTCTGGGTTGTATGCATTTGACATATCCGGGAATCTAGGACCGAATTCTTTAAGATTGGTACCTATTAGCGGATTATCTCCAGAGAAGTTAATATGATCATTTATAAGCATTAAGTCTCCAGGCTTAAAGCTTGTATTTACAGCTCCAGCAGCGTTAGTAACAATTAATTTTTCAACTCCAAGTAATTTCATTACTCTAACTGGAAAAGTAACTTCATTATAAGAATATCCTTCATAGTAATGGAATCTTCCTTGCATTGCAACGACACATTTTCCATTTAACATACCAATAACTAATCTTCCAGCATGACCTTCAACTGTTGATATTGGGAAGTGAGGAAGTTCTTCATAAGGGTAAAATTCAGGGCTTTCTATAGAGTCAGCTAATGAGCCTAATCCTGAACCTAAAATTAAACCGATTTCTGGTTTGTATTTAGATTTTTCCATTATAAAATCTGCAGCGTTTTTAATCTTATTTGATAAATCCATAAAATCACCTCTACTTTAATATTTGTACTATATAAGATTTTAAACAATAAAAAAATTATAGAATAGTACTTATAGTCTTGTAAATTATAAAATAAACTTATTTAAAAATAAACATAAAAACCAAATAATATCAATATTATTAGTGTATTAGTCAAAAGATGGCAAAAAGAAAACTATAAGAAGTAGATTTATATAGAAAAATTTCATATAAGTCTACTTCCTATAGTATTTGCTAATAAAACAATAATATAAGTTAAATTTTAAATGGCAATTATTTTAATATTATATCGGCAACTTTTACTACGTCTCCAGCACCGATGGTTAAAATAATATCATCATTAGAAACTACATTCTTTAAATAATTTGCAGCTTCTTCATGGCTATGAATATTAGTACATTTAATACCTTTAGCTCTTATTGCATCTCCAAGTTGTTCTGAGTTTACTATACCTGTATCTTTTTCTCTTGCTGCATAAATATCCATAAGTAACAGTTCGTCTACCTCTGAGAAGCATTCAGTAAAATCTTCAAATAGAGTTTTTGTTCTTGTATAAGTATGTGGTTGGAATACAGCATAAATATTTTTATGAGGTATTATTGTTGCTGTATCTAAAGTAGCTTTAATTTCAACAGGATGATGAGCATAATCATCAATTATTGTAGCACCCTTAAATTCACCTTTATATTCGAATCTTTTATGTGCACCCTTACATTCTCTTAATCCTTCTATTATTGAAGTATAAGGTATATTAAATATTAATCCAACACAGATAGTTGATAAGGCATTTAATATATTATGCTTACCAGTTGTATTTAAAGTTACATCGAACAATTCATCATTATCCTTACAAACAGTAAAGCTTGCGCAGCCCTTATTATCAAAAGATATATTTGTAGCTCTTACATCGCCTTTATTTATACCGTAGCTAATTGTATTACACTTAGCTTTATTTAATATTTCATTTACATTTTCATCTTCACAATAACCTATTAAATATCCATCACTTGGTATTATGTTTGAGAATTTTTCAAAAGTTTCTTTTATATGATTTAAATCTCTATAATAATCTAAGTGATCTGCATCTATATTTAAAATAACTCCTATATAGGGATAAAATTTTAAAAATGATTCCTTATATTCACAGGCCTCTGTTATGAAATACTCACTATTTCCTATTTTGAAGTTACCATCAATTACATCTAGTTCTCCACCTACTAATATTGTAGGATCTAAGTCAGCTTTTAAAGTAACATGTGAAAGCATAGATGTACAAGTAGTTTTTCCATGTGTACCTGATATAGCAACATTATATTTGTGGCCTTTCATTATTAAACCTAAAAATTCGGCTCTATCCATAAGATCGATATTTTTATCCTTTGCTTCAATTATTTCTGGATTATCTGATGGAATAGCAGCCGTATAAACTACTAAGTCAACATCTTTTAAGTTATTTTTATCATGCCCTATGTAAATTTCAGCACCTTCAGATTTTAATTTATTAGTAATTTCAGATTCTTTAGAATCAGAACCCGATACCTTAAACCCTTTTGTTAGTAAAACAGCAGCAAGTCCGCTCATACTAATTCCGCCAATACCTATAAAATGAACTTTCTTATTTATATCTTTGCTTAAATCAAAAGACAAAAAATCAACCCCTTTATTATTAAGAATTCTTTTATAAAAATTACTGTAAATAGTTTTCACTTTATAATTATATACAAATTTAAGAAAATGAACACATAAAAAAGCTATATTTAAATAAATTGATAGGATTTTATTAAAAAAAATAATAATTATAAGCTAAATACAAGATAACTGATTAAAATCTATTGATATTGAGAAAAATATAGAATAAAATATGAATATTAGATGCTTAAAACTAACGAATAATTCGGAAAATATTGAAATTGTAGGTGATATATTTTGGAAAAGCTAAGTAGAAATAGCAGAGTAGTGGCCATTACAAAAATTTTAACTGAGAATCCAAATAAGGTTATAGGATTAAATAAGTTTTCAGATTTATTAAATGCAGCAAAATCAACCATAAGTGAAGATATAGTAATAGTAAGAGAAATTTTAGAAAAATTAGAAATGGGAAAAGTTGAGACAATAGCTGGAGCAGCAGGGGGAATAAAATACATTCCTGGAATAGAAAATGAAAGTAGAAAAAAGTTTGCTGAAGATCTTTGTGAAATGTTGAAGGATGAAAGTAGAATTGTTCCAGGAAACTTTATATACATGACAGATTTAATGTATAATCCTCAAATTATAAGTAAAGCTGGAGTTATATTATCCTCAGTATTCTGTAATAATGATGTAGATTATGTCGTAACAGTTGAAACTAAAGGAATCCCACTTGCTTATGAAGTTGCAAGAAATCTAGGAATTCCACTAGTTATAATAAGAAGAGATAACAAAGTAACAGAGGGATCGACTGTTACAATAAATTATGTGTCAGGTACTAGTGGGAGAATTCAGCAAATGTCACTTTCAAAGAAATCAATGAAAACGAAAAGTAAATGTATATTTATAGATGATTTCTTAAGGGGTGGTGGAACTGCACAAGGAATAAAGGATTTATTAAAAGAATTTGAAAGTGAATTAATAGGAATTGGAGTATTAGTAGATAACATAGGAGTAGCTCAAAAAAGAGTTGATGATTATATATCTATAGTAGAATTAAGACACTTAGGTGAATCGAAAGATTTAGAAGTTAAGCCTTCAAATTTAATAAATAATTAAAAAAACTTCGATCAAGCTACACAAAAATTTAAAAAATTTAAAAAATTTAAAAAATTTTTAAATAAAAGAAGGATTTTTATATTTTTTATAGAATTTAATATCTATCAGAGCAACGGAGGTGTAGTGCGATGACAATAACTGATGTAAGAATTAGAAAAATAGCTTCTGATGGAAAGATGAAAGCTATAGTTTCTGTTACATTTGACAACGAATTTGTAGTTCATGACATCAAGGTAATCGAAGGACAAAATGGATTATTTATAGCTATGCCAAGTAGAAAGACACCAGATGGAGAGTTTAAGGATATAGCACATCCTATTAACACAGACACTAGAGAAAAGATTCAGAATTCAATACTTGAAGCCTATGAAAAAGCTAAACTTGAAGAAGATTCTGAAGAAGTAGTTGGCTAAATTATGTTGATTAAAAATAAAAGGGATAACCCTTTTATTTTTTTGTGATAAATTCCTTTATTTCTTAAAAAAAATTATTAATAAAGCAATGTAATTTGATGTAAAGTAGGGCGGCTACAGAATGGAAGAGAATGAAGGAAGGATAAATGGGTTGAAATACCTTTTCTAATACAATATAATAGAATGAGATGTTTACGAACGTTTTTTAAATTAATTACAAATTTGTCCTTAACATTTTATAGAGGGGTGTTTTTTTATGTATAAGTGTTCATTAATTTTAGCTGCAGGACAAGGAACGAGAATAAAATCTGATTTGCCAAAGGTTTTACATAAAGTATGTGGTAAAGAGATGGTTAATCATGTTGTAGATACTATGAGAAAAGCTAATATAGACGATATAAATATTATCATTGGAAAAGGAGCAGATCTTGTAAAAGAAAAAACTTCTTCTAGAGATGTGAGCTATTCACTACAAGAGGAACAATTAGGTACAGGTCATGCTGTAAAATGCGCTATTGATTTTTTAAGAGGAAAAAAGGGTGTTGTAGGAGTTTTTTGTGGTGACGCACCATTAATAAAGGCTGAAACAGTTGACAATTTATTTAAAACACATATAGAAAATAATAATAGTGCAACATTATTAAGTTCAATAGTTGAAGATCCAACTGGATATGGAAGAATTGTAAGAGAAAATGATGAAGTTTTAAAAATTGTTGAACATAAAGATTGTACTGAAGAAGAACTAAAAATAAATGAAATGAACGCTGCAATATATTGCTTTGATATAGAAATGCTTTTAAATTCGTTAGATAAATTATCTAATAATAATAATCAAGGAGAATATTATTTAACAGATGTTATTGGAATATTAAAAGAAGAAGGTAAGAAGGTTGGAGCTGTTACAATAGATTATGAAGAAACAATAGGGGTTAATTCAAGAATACAATTGGCAGAAGCAGAAGGAATATTAAGAAATAGAATTAATTCAAGACATATGATGAATGGTGTAACATTAATAGATCCAAGCACTACATATATAGGTGATGATGTAGAAATAGGAAGGGATACTATTATATATCCAGGTAATGTTTTAGAAGGAAACACTAAAATAGGAGAAGGTGTTATACTATATCCAAATTCAAGAATATCAAATAGTATAATATTAAATAATGTAGAAATTCAATCTTCTGTTATTATTGACAGTCAAATTGGTGAAAGAACTACTGTTGGTCCTTTTGCATATATAAGACCAGAATCAGTGATTGGTTCTGGAGCTAGGATAGGAGATTTTGTAGAAATTAAAAAATCAACTATAGGGAATAATACTAAAGTATCACATTTGACATATATAGGCGACGCATCTGTAGGTGAAAACTGTAATTTTGGTTGTGGAACAGTAGTTGTTAATTATGATGGACAAAAGAAACATAAAACTACAATTGGAAACAATAGCTTTATAGGTTGCAATACTAATTTAGTTTCCCCAGTTAATGTAGAAAATAACACATATATAGCTGCAGGATCAACAATTACTAATGATGTAAAAGAAGGAGAACTTGCAGTAGCAAGGGCAAAACAAAGGAATATCGAAGGTTGGGTGGCTAAAAAAGGTCTTACTAACAAATAGTTATTTAGATAAACAAAAGTGCCAAAAATTTTAAGGAGGTCTTCACACAATGATAACCCATGGAAAAAATATTAAAATATTTACTGGAAACTCACATCCAGAATTAGCAAAAGAAATTGCCGACATCTTAGGATTGCCGCTTGGTAAAGCTAAGGTTTCAACTTTTAGTGATGGAGAAATATCAGTTGATATAGCAGAAACTGTAAGAGGAACAGATGTATTTTTAGTTCAATCAACTAGTTCACCTGTCAACAATAATTTAATGGAACTTTTAATAATGATTGATGCATTTAAAAGAGCTTCAGCAGGTAGAATTACAGTTGTTATGCCATACTATGGATATGCAAGACAAGATAGAAAAGCTAAATCAAGAGATCCAATAACAGCTAAATTAGTTGCAGATCTTTTAACAGCAGCAGGAGCTCATAGAGTATTAACTATGGATTTACATGCAGCACAAATTCAAGGATATTTCAATATACCAGTTGACCATCTATTAGGGTCACCAATATTAGCTAAGTACTTTGTAGAAAACGGCTTTGATGATAGAGATGATGTTGTAGTTGTTTCGCCTGATTTAGGAAGTGTTACTAGAGCAAGAAAGTTTGCTGATAGATTACATGCACCTATAGCAATTATAGATAAGAGAAGACCTAAGGCAAATGTATCAGAAATTATGAATATAATAGGAGATGTTGAAGGTAAGAAATGTATCTTAATAGATGATATGATAGATACTGCAGGAACTATAGCAAATGCAGCTAATGCCCTAAAGGATTTAGGTGCTAAAAATGTATATGCATGTTGTACTCATGGAGTTTTATCAGGGCCTGCTTTCGAAAGAATCAATAACTCTGCTATAGAAGAATTAGTTATGTTAAATACAATTAAGTTACCTGAAAAAGATGATTTAGTTAAATTTAAATCATTATCAGTGGCACCGTTATTTGCAGAAGCAATAAAAAGAATATATGATGATGAACCAATAAGCAAGTTATTTGAAGTTTAATACATAATAGGATAAAAGGCCTCTAAAAAGCACAAACTTTTTAGGGGCCTATTAATTCTGTAAATAATTAATAATTTGTAACAATTATTAATTATTATTTATAATTAATATAAAAAATTTTATATACGATATAAATGAATTATAATAAGCATAAGGATGGTGTTATTATGAATAATAGATTAGGGAAAGTATTAATTGTAGATGATGATGAAAATATATGCGAAGTAATAAATATGTATTTAATAAGTGCAGGATATGAAACTAGAAGATGTCATAATGGAAGAGAAGCTTGCGTTGTTTTTGGAGACTTTAAACCAGACTTAGTACTTTTAGATATTATGTTACCTGGAGTAGATGGCATAGAAGTTTTAAAATGGATTAGAAAATCAAGTGAAATTCCAGTGATTATGCTGACCGCAAAAGGTGATACATTTGATAAAGTTTTAGCTTTAGAGCTAGGTGCTGATGATTATATAGTAAAGCCATTTGAGCCAAAAGAGCTTCTAGCAAGAGTTAAAGCTGTTATGAGAAGATATAACTATGATGAAAAGAATACTGAAATAATAAATTATTCAGATTTAGTTATAGATGCAAATTCTTATAATGTTGTTTATAAAGGTATTGAAATAAAAATGCCGCCTAAAGAGTTTGAGCTGCTTCATTACTTAGCAAGTAATAAAAATAAGGTCTTTACAAGAGAGCAGTTGCTTTGCGAAGTATGGGGATATGATTATCCAGGAGATTCTAGAACTGTTGATGTCCATATTAAGAGACTAAGAGAAAAAATAAGTGGAGGAGAGAATTGGCTGATAGAAACTGTTTGGGGTGTTGGATATAAATTTGAGGTGAAATAATGAAAAAGAAAAGTGTAATATATAAAATTTTAATTACCTTTTCATTTATTACAGCAACAGTATTAATATTGATTGGAATGATCTTATCAGCTTGGATTAATAGAGACTATTCAATTCTAATATCTGAACGTATAAGTAAATATATGGAGATAATTCAAGGTTCTACAGAAGAATTTTTAAATGAAAATAGTGGAACTGGATATGAAGATTTAAAAAACACAATGAATATAATTAAAGCTTCTGTTGATATGGATTCTATAATTTTAGATAATCAAGGTTATGTATATGCAATATCTGATGAAAATTTTGAGTATTTAATGTATAACAAAATAGATATTAATGAGTCAGATTTAAAAGCATTAAAATCTGGTAAAATGCTAGAAAAAAGCTTTTTTGATAAATACAATAAAAGATTTAAAATCTATGCAACTCCATTATTTAATGGAGAGAGTTTTAATGGTATTATAATAGTTTTTGAAAACTCTGAGAGTATTAATTTTTCAAAGAAATTATATAGTGTAATATGGATATCTGTATTAGGAGCTGTTGTTTTATCAAGTGTAGTTGCATATTATTTTTCTCAAAAAATATTAATAAGCCCTCTATCTGAAATTAATAATGCAGCTAAGAAATTAGCAAAAGGTGAAGTAGAGAAACGGGTTTATATAGACTCGGATGATGAAATAGGTGAATTAGCAAATTCATTCAATATAATGGCAGAATCTTTAGAAAAGGTAGATAATGTAAGGCGAGAATTTATCTCTAATGTATCTCATGAACTAAGATCACCAATAACATCAATAAAAGGTTTCATAACAGGAATTATTGATGGTGTTATTCCTAAGGATAAAGAAAATTATTATTTAAATATAGTAAATGATGAAGTTTCTAGGCTATCAAGGCTTGTAAATGATCTATTAGATATATCAACTATGGAATCAGGAAAGTTTAAGTTAAAAGTGGCTAAGTTGGATATAAATGAAATTATAACTTTATGTACATTAAATTTAGAAGGAAAGATAAACGAGAAAAAAATTAGAGTTGAAGTTATATTTAATGATAGTCATGAGTACTGTATAGGCGATAGAGATAGGATAATACAAGTTGTAACTAATCTCCTTGAAAACGCTATAAAGTATGGCGATGAAGGTGGAAGGATAAAAGTTGAAACACATGCAAAGGGTGATTTTGTATATGTTAGTATATTTAATAGTGGCCCTAATATTCCAAAAGAGGATGTTAATAAAATATGGGAAAGATTTTATAAAATGGATAAGGCTAGAACTAGTAAAATAAGTACAGGACTCGGGTTATCAATAGTTAGATTAATATTATCTCAACATAATCAGGATATTTGGGTTAATAATATAGAAGGAAAAGGCGTTAAATTCACTTTTACACTTAAAAGATCAATTAAATAAAATTAATGTTGGAGGAGGGAATTTTATGAATAAAAAGTTGAAGGATAAATTTAATGATAAAGATGAGTTTATGAATGAAAACTTTCCTTCAATACAATTTAAAAGAAAGAGAACAAAATCTAACATTAAGATGATCGGTAAGCTTTTGAGTTTATTAATTATAGCGGGATTATCGGGTGCATTATTTTCAAGTTTAGTTATAGAGAGTAAATATAGAGATTTAGTTAATGAACTAAATGATAAATTAGAAAAAAATACTATTACTTTAGAGTATTCTGGATTAATAGAAAAGGTAAAGCAGTCATTAGTAACAATAAGTGATAGTGAGGCTAATTTAATACCAAATAAGTATTTTGATAGTAATACAACTGGAGTAATTATAGAAAGCAATGGAAAGATATTAACCAACTACTCGAAAATAAAAAATTTTAAAAATATATATGTAAAATTGCCTTCGGTAGGAGCTAAGCCTGTTAAGGCTGAAATAGTTGTAGCAAATGAAAATATGGATATTGCGCTTATACAAGTTAATTGTGATGAAGAGTTAATACCGATTAAATTTGTTATGAAATCAGATATAGTAGAAGGAGAAAAAATTTTTCTTATCAGCAATTCTACTAGTAGCGATTACATAGATAATATAATACCAGGCATAATAACAGCAACTAATAGAAGTATAAACACCAATAATATTAAATATAAAGTACTAGAAATTAATACACCAATAACAGCTATGAATACAGGGGGAATAATAAGTAATATAAATGGAGAAATTATAGGTATTGCTAGTTATAAAATAACGAATGAGATGAATCAAAATGGATTGTACTATGCATTAGACTTTAGTTCTCTAGAGGAAGTAGTAAGTTCAACAAATGAGATAAAAGATATACTAGGTATTTCAGAGGGTGGATTTATTAATAGTGATAAGTGGAATAATGTAGGTGGATTTTATATTGCAGCAATTAATCAAGAGAGAGGTTCATATAAATCAGGGCTACGTCCTACAGATATAATATTTGAAATGGATGGCAAAAAGATAACGAGTATTACACAAATGTCCGAAATATTAAAAAATAAATTGCCAGGAGATACATTAAAATGCAAAGTAATGCGCTCTGGTGAAGTAAAAGACTTAGAAATAAAGATATATAATTAATAAAAATAAATATAATTATTTGCAGCTCTATTTAAGGGTTGCAATTTTATTTTAAATACTTTTATTATTGTAAAAAACTAGTATAATAATAAATATGCTAATAGCAATTAGGAGGCTGCATAATATGTTTTTAATTGTTGGATTAGGAAATCCAGGTAAAGAATACGATGGAACTAGACATAATATAGGATTTGAGGCTATAGACTATATTTCAAACAAGTATAATATAGATATAAATAGGACAAAATTTAAAGGAGTATACGGGGAGGGATTCATAAATAATAATAAGGTTATTTTATTGAAACCAACAACTTATATGAATTTAAGTGGAGAAAGTATACGAGAGGTTATAAATTTTTATAAATTAGAAAATGATGAAGTTATAGTTATATATGATGACATTAGTTTAGAAGTTGGAAAACTTAGAATTAGAGAAAAAGGAAGTGCTGGTGGACATAATGGTATCAAGAGTATAATAGCTAATATAGGCACAGATATTTTTCCAAGAGTTAAAATAGGCGTAGGACAACCTACAAGTGATTTAGTTTCTCATGTTTTAGGGAGATTTAATAAGGAAGATATGGATAGTTTGATAGAAGTTATAGATGCTTCATCAAAGGCAGTAGAAGTTATAATAAAAGACGGAACAAAAGAAGCGATGAATAGATTTAATGGGTTTAAAACATCAAAAAAAGAATAGATTAAGGACGGTGTATATTAATGAGATTAAAGGGGGTACTACAACCTTTAAGAGATGACTCTACTTTCAATGAAATAATAACTAGTATTAATAATAAAAGGTACCCGATTAATATAAATGGATTATCGGATTCAGGAAAAAGCTATGGGATTTTTGGAATATATGAAAGTATAGATTCACCTATGATAATACTTACTCATAGTGATATGGAAGCGAAGAATATATATGAAGATTTAAGTTTTTATACAAATGATATTTATTATTTTCCTGCAAAAGAGGTAGTTTTTTATAATATAGATGCTATTTCAGGAGATTTGAGATGGGCAAGACTAAAGGTAATAAAAGAAATTTTAGATAATAAAAATAAGATAATAGTAACATCAATCGATACCTTAACATCAGTATATACTCCTAAGGAATTATTTAGGGAATATACATTTAAATTAAGTGTAGATGATGATGTTAATTTTAAAGATTTATCTAAAAAACTATTAGAAAGTGGTTATGAAAGGGTAGAGGCTGTAGAGGGAAAGGGAGAATTTTCTTTAAGAGGAGGAATTCTTGATGTATTTCCACCAATAGCTACTTATCCATATAGAATAGAGCTTTTTGGAGATTCAATAGAGTCTATACGAACTTTTAATAAAGAATCACAAAGAAGTATTGAAAAGGTTGATAATATAGAGATATTCCCAGCCAAAGAGATTATATTAAATGAAGAAGCCTTAAATAGAGGAAAAGAAGCCATTTTAAAAGAATTCCAAGGAATTAAAGATAAAGCTAAAGGAAATGATGAAAGAATACAAAAGTTGGAATCGATTATAAATGCGAACATAGAATCTTTAACAGAAACTTTAACATTTGAAACTTTAGATAGTTATTTACCTTATTTCTACGATAAGACAGATAGCTTTTTTAGTTATGTAAAAGATTATATGTATGTAATTGATGACGTTAAAAAATGTGAAGGTAAACTAGAAAGCTGTTATTTTGAATTTAGTGAAAATTATGAAGCTTTTTTACAAAGAGGAGGAATTTTACCATCTCAAAGTAAGCTTTTATTAAATAAAGATGATTTAATTGAAAAATTAGAATCTCAAAAATCAATAACTTTAGATGTATTTGCTGTTAATAGTAAAATTTTAAATCCTATAGAAAGATATTCATTTAATGCATCAACTCTAAATAGCTATCAAGGTCAATTAGATTTGTTAATAGAGGATATTAAAGAGAAAAAGTCAAAGGGATATAAGACGATAATATTATCTGGAACAAGGACTAGGGGAGAAAGACTTGTAAATACATTAAGAGATAGGGAAATTGAAAGTTCTTACAGAGAGGATATAAAATCAATAGAGTTTGGAGAGGTTGTTATTACCTTCGGAAATCTATTAAAAGGTTTTGAGTATCCTGATTTAAAACTGTGTGTAATATCAGATAAAGATGTTTTTGGAGAAGCTAAAAGAAAAATATCTAAAAAGGCTAGTTCAAGAAAAGGTATAGGGAAAATAAAAAGCTTTGCAGAGCTTAAGCTTGGAGATTATGTTGTTCATGCTAATCATGGAGTTGGGGTTTATAAAGGAATAAAGCAAATAGAAGTTGGTGGACATACAAGAGATTATTTAGATATTGTTTATGATAAAGGTGATAAATTATATGTCCCTGTTGATCAGTTAGATTTAGTTCAAAAGTATATAGGAAGTGAAGGTAAAACTCCTAAGGTAAATAAACTTGGAAGTAATGAATGGAATAAAGCAAAAGCAAAAGTTAAAAAATCTATAAATGAGATAGCAGAAGATTTGGTTAAGCTTTATGCTACAAGGGCTACTTTAAAGGGATATAAATTTAGAAAAGATACAGAGTGGCAAAAACAGTTTGAAGATGAATTTCCATTTGAGGAAACACCAGATCAATTAACATCTCTAGAAGAAATTAAGCATGACATGGAAACTGATAAGCCTATGGATAGACTTCTATGCGGTGATGTTGGGTATGGAAAAACAGAGGTTGCTATTAGAGCAGCATTTAAAGCTGTTATGGATGGTAAGCAAGTAGCATTCCTAGTACCTACAACTATACTGGCAGAACAACATTATAAAAATATGACAAAGAGATTTTCAGATTTTCCAGTAAAAATAGATATGATAAGTAGATTTAGAAGTGCAAAAGAGCAAAAAGCAACACTTCAAGCTGTAAAAGAAGGTAATGTAGATATATTGATAGGAACTCATAGACTAGTTTCTAAGGATATTGTTTTTAAGGATTTAGGACTTCTAATAATAGATGAGGAACAAAGATTTGGGGTTGCTCAAAAAGAAAAAATAAAAGGATTAAAGAAAAATGTTGATGTATTAACATTAAGTGCAACACCAATACCAAGAACTCTTCATATGTCATTAACAGGAGCAAGGGATATATCTGTAATAGAGACACCGCCGGAGGAAAGATATCCAATACAAACTTATGTAGTGGAGCAAAATGATCAACTTGTAAGAGATGCGATATTAAGAGAAGTGAATAGAAGTGGTCAAGTTTATTATGTCTATAATAGAGTTGAAAGTATAGAGGGGATGGCTAAATACATCAGGGAATTAGTTCCTGAGTGTAAAGTTGGAATTATACATGGACAAATGACTGAAAGACAACTTGAAAAAGAAATGGTAAGCTTTATGAATAAAGATTACGATATATTAGTATGCACAACAATTATAGAAACGGGAATAGACATACCAAATGTTAATACTATGATAATTCACGATTCAGATAAAATGGGATTATCACAACTTTATCAATTAAGAGGTAGAGTTGGAAGGTCAAATAGAATAGCATATGCTTACTTTATGTACACTAAAGATAAAATATTAACAGAAGTAGCTGAAAAAAGGCTAAAGGCCCTTAAAGATTTCACAGAGCTTGGATCAGGCTTTAAGATAGCTATGAGAGATTTAGAAATAAGAGGGGCTGGAAATATGATGGGTTCAGCTCAACATGGACACATGGCTGCAATAGGGTATGATTTATATTGTAGAATGCTGGAGGATACAATAAAAATTATTAAAGGTGAAATAGAGAAGGAACCTATTGAAACTACAGTAGATATAAAGGTAGATGCATATATACCAGGAACTTATATTGAAGATGAAATTCAAAAAATAGAGATATACAAGAAGATTGCTGCTATTGATGGATTAGAGGATTATATGGATATTAAATCTGAACTTGAAGATAGATATTCAGAAATTCCAGATCCTGTTTATAATTTAATGGATATAGCTTATATAAAGAGTAAGGCTAAACTTATTTCGATTGAAGAAATAAAGGAAACACCAAAGGAAGTTAAGTTTATATTTGCGGATGGAATTAAGAATTTAAATAGCATATATAAATACCTGTTGGAGAATTATAAGGATAAAGTATTTTTAATGTTTGGAGAAAAACCATACTTTGCGGTGAGAAGTTCAGAGATAAAGAAAGAAACTATATTAGGATTTTATAAGGAAATATTAGAAAATTTAACAAAAAATATGTAAATTTATTTATATAAATTGAATAACTGACACAATATTGATATACTAGTCATGTATAATGGTATTGAAACAAATTAAAAGAGAAGTGAGGGAACTTAAGTGATTAAAATTAAGAGAATTATAGCTGCAGGAGCTTTAAGTATATTTGCTTTTTCAGCAGTTGGATGTGAAATGATACAAAAAACACCAGAAGCAATAAAAAATACTGTTTTAGCAAAGGTTGGAGATGTAAAGATAACTAAGGGAGAAGTAGATGAAATAGCTGATCCATATTTACAACAATATGGAAGTGATTATGATACTAATCCTAATATGGCAGAACAGGTAAAAGCTTTAAGAACTCAAGCAATAAATTTATTAGTTGAAGAAAAAATGATGCTTAAAAAGGCAGAAGAATTAGGAGTAACTCCAACCCAAGAAGAGGTTGATGCTGAAGTTCAAAAGTATATAGAAAGTCTTAAAGAAAGCTATGGCGGAGATGAGCAGTTTAATGCAGCTCTTGAGCAAGCGGGAATGACTTTAGATGAATATACAACTAAGCTTACAGAAAGCATGAAAAATAAATTAGCGACAGAAAAAGTAACAGAAGATTTATTTAAAGATGTTAATATAACTGATGAAGATATAAAAGCATATTATGAAGAAAATAAAGATAGCTTTGGTGAAGCTAATGCTGAACATATAGTGGTAAGTGATGAAGCTAAGGCAAAAGAGATCAGAGAAAGAATTATAAATGGAGAAGATTTTGCTACAGTGGCAAAAGAGGCTTCAGAAGAACCAGCTGCAGCAGAAAGTGGCGGTAATTTAGGCGTAATTAAGTTTAACACAACAGAATATGACCAAGATTTTGTAGCAGGATTAAAAGCTCTTAAAGAGGGAGAAATATCAGAACCAGTAAAAAGCCAATTTGGTTATCATATAATTAGAGCAACTAAAGTTAAACAAGGAACTTTTGATGAAGTTAAGGATTCTATAAAGACTACATTAGAAAATCAAAAGAAAAATGAAATCTATTCAAGTTCTATTGAGCAATGGAAAAAAGATTATAATGTAAAAATATACGAAGATAGACTTTAGAAAAAATAATTAAGAGATAATAAAGTAAATAAACAAAGGGATCAGTTTAGTTAAACTGATCCCTTTGTTTATATAATACTTATTTTTAGATTTAGTTTTACAGTTAAAAAGTTAGAAGTATTCTATTATTTTATAAATTTTGGTTATATGTGTATAAAATTTCTAAGAAGTCAAATAATAATATTGCAACTAATTATTATTAATAAAAGGAGGTAGCTCATAAGAATGAAGGCAACAGGAATTGTTAGACGTATTGATGACTTAGGTAGAGTTGTTATACCAAAAGAGATAAGAAGAACATTAAGAATTAGAGAAGGGGATCCGTTAGAGATTTTCACTGATAGAGAAGGCGGGGTTATTTTAAAGAAATATTCACCAATTGGAGAGTTAACAGACTTCTCAAAAGAATATGCCGAGAGCTTGCAACAAGCAATTGGACATATTGTTTTAATTGCAGATAAAGATGCATTTATATCAGTAAGTGGAGCTCCAAAAAGAGACTACATGGAAAGAAAAGTTAGTGTAGAATTAGAAAAAGTAATGGAGGATAGAAGAGCTGTTCTTATAACAGAACAAAATAAGACTATTCCATTACATAATGATGAAGAAACAGGAAAATACGCTAGTCAAGTAATATCTCCAATAATAGCTGAAGGTGATGCAATTGGAGCAGTTATTATATTATCAAAGGAATCAGGAGAAAAGTTAGGAGAACTTGAATTGAAGTTATCTGAAACAGCTTCAGCTTTCTTAGGTAAACAAATGGAACAATAAAATAAATATTTTATTAAATATAAAGTAATAAATAAAATAAAGTAATAATACCTCTAAACTTACAATACAAATTTACTAGAACTATTTTGAGTTTGGAGGTATTTTATGAAGAAACAATCACTACTTAAAGCAAGTATAGTACTTGGAGTAGCAGGAATGGTAGCAAAGTTTTTAGGGTTATTCTTTAGATGGCCACTAATAATGCTTATAGGTGACGAAGGTGTTGGATATTATCAAATGTCATATCCTTTATATATGTTTTTCGTTGCTATGGCGTCAGGGGTACCAGTAGCTATTTCGAAAATGATATCAGAAAAAAAAGCAAAGGGCGATATACAGGGAATATTTGAGGTTGTAAAAGAATCAACAATTTTAATGATGTTCTTAGGTGTTGGTACAACCCTTATATTGTTCTTTTTTGCTAAACCTATTATTAAATTTGTTCAGTGGGACATGAAATCATATTATGCTTTACTTGGAATATCCTTTGCACCATTTGTAATATCTATAATGACTATATATAGGGGATTTTTTCAAGGGTTGCAAAATATGACTCCATCAGGAGTATCACAAATACTTGAGCAGATAGGAAGGGTAATAATAGGAGTTGGACTTGCTATATTGTTTTTACCTAGAGGAATAGAATATGCAGCAGGGGGAGCTGCTTTTGGTGCAGCTGCTGGAGGTGTAATAGGAGCAACATATCTTCGCGAAAAATATAAAAAAGTAAAAAAACAAATGTGGAATAAAAGAGTTAAGAGTAATCCAGAAGTATTAACTTCTATATTAAAGATTGCTTTACCAATTTCAGTAGGAACAACAGTAGGTACTATAATGAGCTTAATTGATTCGATATTAGTTCCACAAAAGCTTTTGCAAGCTGGATTAACATCGGAGAGTGCAACTATTTTATATGCTCAATTAACAGGAAAGGCAAATGTAATAACTAATATTCCATTGACATTATCTATGGCAGTAGGAACTTCACTTATTCCTATAATAGCAGAAAATTATATAATGAATAAAAGAAAAGATTTGGAGTCAAAAGTTCAATTGTCGATAAAGCTATCTATGTTAATAGCTATGCCGTGTACTTTAGGATTATTCTTTCTTGCAGGACCCATAATGAAACTTATATTTCCCGGGAAATGGGACGGTATATTAATACTTAAATATTTATCTTTATCAGTTCCTTTCATAATAATAACTCAGACAACTACATCAATTATGCAAGGTATAGGTCATTATATTAGACCTATAATAAACCTATTTATAGGATGCATCGTAAAGATTATTTTAACATTTGTGCTAGTGCCTATGGCAAATATAAATATTTATGGTGCTGTAATAGCTAGTATATCAGCTTATTTAGTATCAACAATATTAAACTTAATTTCACTGAAGAAGAGATTAAAATTAAAGTTAGATATATATCAAACAGCTATAAAACCAATTATTGCAGCTTTTATTATGATGTTTGGAGTGTTATCAGCATATTTATATTTATTTAATAAGACAGGTAGTAATGGTTCTGCTTGCTTAATAGCTATATTTTTGGGTATTATTATATATATGGCATTAATACTAATACTAAAGGTATTTAGCATAGACGAAATAAAAAATAGAATTGTAAAAAATTAATGAGTGAGGAGAGAACCTAATGATAAAGATAATAGGTTTAGGACCAGGAGCACCGGAAGCTTTAACTATAGGAGCTGTTAAGGCTTTAGAAGAAGGAAAGAATATTTATTTTAGAACAGAGAAGCATCCTACTGTTGATTATTTAAAAGGAAAAATAAAAGAATTCAAGACATATGACCATTATTATGAAACGTCTGAAAGTTTTGACGAGGTTTACAATAGCATTGCAAAAGATATAGTAAACAAGTATCAAGATGAAAAAGAAAAAGAGATAATATATGCAGTTCCAGGACATCCTTTAGTTGCAGAAAAATCAGTTTTTAATCTTATGAGTTTATGCGATGAAAAGGGAATAAGATATGAAATACTTCCAGCTGTAAGTTTTATCGATGCTATGATGGATGTATTGAAGATTGATCCAATAGAAGGATTAAAAGTTATAGATGCATTTGATATGAAAAATCAAATTTTAGATAAAAGAATAGGGACTATAATAACTCAAGTGTATAATCCTTTAATAGCTTCAGAAGTTAAGCTTAGATTGCTTGAATATTATAACGATGAAACCGAAATATATTATGTTAGAGCAGCGGGAATCGTTTCGGAAGAATCTATAAGAAAAATACCTATATATGAGCTCGATATGCAAGAGGATATAGATTATCTGACATCTATATATATACCTAAAGATATGAATAATAAAAAAGATTTTAATGATTTAGTTGAGATAATAGATACTTTAAGAGGAGAAAATGGTTGCCCATGGGATATGGAACAAACTCATGAGAGTATTAAAAATCAACTTTTAGAAGAAACTTATGAAGTTATAGATAGCATAAATAATGATGATATAGATGGAATGATAGAAGAATTAGGAGATGTCTTATTACATGTAGTTTTCCATGCTTCACTGGGTAAAGAGGATGGATATTTTAATATTTATGATATACTTGAATCTATATGTAACAAAATGATTTATAGACATCCTCATGTATTTGGTGAAGGGGAAGTTAATAATAGTGGAGAAGTTCTTGAAAATTGGGAAGAGCTTAAAAAGAAAGAAAAGAGTTTTAATACAGTTACTGAAGAAATGAATGCAATAGCTAAGGCTTTACCATCTTTAATTAGAGCACATAAGGTTCAAAAAAAGGCAGCTAAAGTAGGTTTTGACTGGGATGATATTGAAGATACAGCTTTAAAAGTACAAGAAGAATTAAAAGAGGTATTAGATGTATATAAATCCAATAATAAGGAAAAAATAAAAGATGAAGTAGGAGACTTAATATTTGCATGTGTTAATGTAGCCAGAAAATTAAATATTGATGAAGAAGAAGCGGTAAATTCAACTATACAAAAATTTATAAGAAGATTTTCTTTTATAGAAGAAGAAGCTTTAAAATCCAACAAAAATTTGAATGAAATGACATTAAAGGAGATGGATTTGTTATGGGAACAAGCAAAAAACAAAGAATTTAATGAAGAAAAGAAGGATTTATAAAGTTTTTGAAGAATAATATATAAAGGTTTATACTATACTATAAATAACTTATTGTAATAAATAGCTTTTATAACAAAAAATTGATAATGTTATAGACTAGCACCAAAAGACGATATATAATAAGAGAATGTAGTTATAGTACATATTAACAGAAATAGTTAACTACTAAAATATATAACGGGTTATTTAAGGAGGATGTAATTGTGAATAAAGCAGAATTAATCACTAGCATGTCAGAAAAAAGTAAATTAACTAAGAAGGATGCTGAATTAGCTTTAAAATCATTCATAGAAAGCGTTGAAGAAGCGTTAGAAAAAGGTGAAAAAGTTCAATTAGTAGGATTCGGAACTTTCGAAACAAGAGAAAGAGCTGCAAGAGAAGGAAGAAATCCTAGAACTAAAGAAACTATAAACATTCCAGCTTCAACAGTTCCAGTATTTAAAGCTGGTAAAGAATTTAAGGAAAAAGTTAATAAGTAGTATATTTAGAACCCGAGTATTCTCTCGGGTTCTTTTAATAATATAAAACAATAAGGAGAGTTATTATGAGATTAGATAAATATCTTAAAGTTTCTAGAATAATAAAAAGAAGGACAGTTGCTAAAGAAGTTTGTGAAGGGGGAAGAGTTTCCATTAATGATAAAGTTGCTAAAGCATCAACAGTTGTAAAAGAAGGCGATATAATAGAAATTCAATTTGCAAATAGATCATTAAAAGCAAGAATAATTAATATAGTTGAGCATGTAAAAAAAGAAAATGCAAAAGAAATGTATGAGATATTAGAAGGAGAGGAAGATAAAGAATAAAAACAATAACTTCTTCATATATTTTTATAAAGAATATGTGGAGGAGATAAGATGGAAAAGAGAAATGAAAATAAGTTAGAAGAGCCAAGGGGTAATATAACTTTAGAGAATAGAAAAAGATTAACGCTTACAGGGGTAGAAGAGGTTATAAGTTTTGATGATGAAAAAATATTATTAAATACAAAGTTAGGGTTTTTAACTATCAAGGGATCAGAATTAAAGATGAATAAATTAGATGTGCAAAATGGTGATGTCATAATTATAGGGAATATATCTTCCATAGTATATAGTAGTAAAGAAGTTAAAAAAGAAAAAGAAAATATAATTTCTAAGTTATTTAAATAGGGGTAAGTATGCCGTTATCAATAGATGTCCAATTTGATATAGTTATGTATTCCATTATTTCGGGAATATTGATAGGAATTATGTTTGACCTGTATAACATAATAAGAGGAGTGAAAATACCCAAGATAATAATCATAATAGAAGATATATTATTTTGGATATTAACTGCTATTATAGTATTTGCTTTTTTACTATACGCCAATTATGCCTTCTTAGGACCATATGTATATATATTCATGATAGTAACCTTGATTATTTATTTAAAACTAATAAGCCCTACAATTTTGAAGTTAGAGAGATATATGATAGATAAAACTGGTAAATTTATAAGAATATTTTTGAAAAATTTAATTTATCCTATAAAACTTATATATTATAATATTTGTGGAAAAAAATAGATTCAAAGTAGTAACATAAAAAAATAGCTTGAATAAAATATGTATAGTGTTTAAAATGTATTATATAATATATTTTAAAGAGGGTGAGAGCAATTAAAAAGCAAGTAACTCTTAAAAGATTAATTATAGTTTTTATTTTTGCAATTTTCGTATTTAATTACATTAAACAGGAAATTACAATGAAAAGAATCCAGGAGGATATTGTTATTAGCCAAAAGGAACTAGAAGAGCTTAAAGGTAAAAATAGTAAGTTAGAGGCAGATTTGAAAAAAGTTGATTCTAATGAATATATTGAAAAGCTTGCACGAGATAGGCTAGGAATGATAAAAGAGGGCGAAAAAGTTGTAAATCCTAAAACGCAAAACTAAAGAATATGTTTTAAAACTACAAAAAAAGGTTATTATTATAATAACATATATTATTTAATTTTTAAGGAGGAATCTTTGTAACATGACCTTAATGGCAGGAAACATATTAGAGGGTACAGTGGTTAATATAACTAGTTTTGGAGCTTTCGTAGAGATAGAAGGTAAAACAGGGTTAGTTCATATTTCAGAAGTAGCAGATTCATTCGTTAAGGATATTAGACAACATCTTAATGAACAAGATAAGGTTAAGGTAAAAGTAATATCAATTGACGATAATGGCAAGATAAGTTTATCAATTAAGCAAGCAAATGTTCAAAAAAAATCAGTAAAACCTATAGAAATAGATTGGTCTTCAGAAAATAAAAAGTCTGGGGGAAACTCAGGAAACTTTGAAGATATAATGTCAAGATTCTTAAAGGATAGCGAAGAAAGAATGCAGGATGTAAAAAAGAATCAAGATTTTAAAGCTAAAAGCGGAAGAAGAAGCTTCTAGTTTTATAAATAAAGACATCATATAAATTTAATATATAAATCTATATAAAGGGCTGAGTGAATGATGCATATCAGCCCTTTATAATTTTAATAACATAATGTTACTAGAAAAAAATTAAAAAATATGTTGACACTATAGAAAACATAATATATAATTAATTTTGTCGCTGAGGGGCGACAGTAAAAACATGCTGAAGTGGCGGAACAGGCAGACGCACAGGACTTAAAATCCTGCGGTAGCGATACCGTACCGGTTCGATTCCGGTCTTCAGCACCAAGCTAAATTCAACTTATAATATCGCGGGGTGGAGCAGTTGGCAGCTCGTCGGGCTCATAACCCGAAGGTCGTAGGTTCAAGTCCTGCCCCCGCAACCATAAGATGGCGGAATAGCTCAGCTGGCTAGAGCACTCGGTTCATACCCGAGGTGTCGTAGGTTCAAGTCCTATTTCCGCTACCATACACGCTGAAGTGGCGGAACAGGCAGACGCACAGGACTTAAAATCCTGCGGTAGCGATACCGTACCGGTTCGATTCCGGTCTTCAGCACCAAGCTAAATTCAACTTATAATATCGCGGGGTGGAGCAGTTGGCAGCTCGTCGGGCTCATAACCCGAAGGTCGTAGGTTCAAGTCCTGCCCCCGCAACCATAAGATGGCGGAATAGCTCAGCTGGCTAGAGCACTCGGTTCATACCCGAGGTGTCGTAGGTTCAAGTCCTATTTCCGCTACCATACACGCTGAAGTGGCGGAACAGGCAGACGCACAGGACTTAAAATCCTGCGGTAGCGATACCGTACCGGTTCGATTCCGGTCTTCAGCACCAAAAGTACTTAAGAGTTCTTAAGTACTTTTTTGTTTTATAAATTTTTATTTAAATAAAGAGTGGTGTGGATTAAAAAGATTAGTAGTATTTTTGTTATATAAATTTTCATTAATTTATATAATAGGGGTAAGGTTAACTATTAAAATTAATAACATAAATTATATGATAGATAAAAATAAAAAATTACTATGTTGCAAAAAAAAATGTTCTTCATAAAGTTTGTTATAGTGACAAAATTGTATTAAAAATTAAATTTTTAAAAAGAATTTATAATGAATACTTATATAATTAAAATATTCTGTGAACTATTAGTATACATGGATTTCAAGCAAGTTTATATAAATATAATATTAAAAAAATTATCTATATACATATAAGGAAATTTATATTTTATTGTCCAACGAAAGTAGTTAATAGGATACATCATATGACATATATTTCTTAAAAGCAATGCTATAATTAAAATTACATTTTATGGAAATTGGAGGGGAGTATATGCAATATGGTGTTGATATATCAACATATAAAAGATTAGAAAATAAAAAAAATAAAAAAGAATTAAGATTAAATGGGACAGGAGTTAGTGCCATTGCAGCTTTTTTGATGGGATTTTTGTTAAGTAGGGTTTTATTATCGGTAACTATAGATATGGGGATAGCGCCTTTTGGGATTGCGTATCTTATTGGAATAAGAAAAGAGAAGGGGAGGGATATGCTTTTATCCTTATTGGGGATTATAGGTGGATATCTTTCTATATATAAAACTCTAGAAGGATCGATAGCTTATTGCATAGTGGCTATTGTAGTAATGCTATATATTGAAATATGTAATAAAATAGAGTTAAAGCAAAGAGATATAATAACCTTTGGGTTAATATTCTCAACGTTCTTTATTTATAATTTAATAGTAAATAATCAACCTATAGGTGTTAATTTAACATTTTCAGCTTTAAAGGTATTAAGCATAATACCGGTTAGGTACATACTTAATTATGCATTGAATTGTGTTGATGAATTAGAAAGTAATTATTTCTTCTCAACAGAAGAATTGATAAGTATAGGAATTTTATTGTGCTTATTAGTTGCAGGAATAGGAAATTTAAATATTTTTGGAGTTTATTTAAGAAGTATGTTAGCTCTAACTATAATAGCTATTTTTGCATATGTAGGAGGGGCTGGATTAGGAGCTGCTATAGGAGTTTCGATGGGATTTGTCATTGGAATAACTAATAATGATATAATAACATCCATAAGTTTGTATAGTTTATGTGGGCTTATAATTGGGATATTTAAAGATACAGGAAGAGTATTTTCTTCTATAGCATATTTTGTTGTTTACTTCATAATATCAATGTATTCAGATAAGTTTTCTATTCATGGAGGAATAGAAGTAATAGTAGCTATAGCAATTTTAATTAGTATTCCTAAAAGGATTATAGAATATATAACTAAGGAATTTAATCAAGAAAAGAAGGCAGAGGTTATTAATGATATACATCTAAATGGTGTAAAAAATGAATTTGTCGATAGGCTTAACTCCATGAAATCGATATTATCAAGTTTATCATCATCAATATTAAATTTGGGAGAAAATGATATTTTATCATTAAATAATAAAGGAACTGCTATGGTAGAAAGTTTAGCGGATAGAGTGTGTTACAATTGTGAACTTAAGCAAAGGTGTTGGGATCGTAATCTACATTCTACTTTTGAAGGTTTTTCTGAACTTATAAGTAGCTGTGAAGATAATGATATATATTTCCCGCAAGATTTAGAAAAGAAATGTGTAAAGAAAAGAAGTCTAATGAAAAATGCTCAAGAAATTGTAAATAATTATACTGTAAATGAAGCTTTAAAAACAAGGTTAACGGAAGGTAGAAATTTAATTGCAAATCATATAAATAATATATCTCAGACTATGGGAGATATGATCAGGGATTTTGAAAAAGATATATCTATATGCTCAGAAATAGACAAGGTTTTAAAGAAGGCCTTAAGTAAAAATAAAATAGAGTATAAGGATGTGTTCTGTTATTTAGATAGAAAAGGTAGAATGAAAATAAAAGTAACTTTAAATAACTGTGAGGGCGGATGCTATTGTGCAAAAAACATATTACCTATAATTAATGGGTTAGTAAGAGTTCCGGTATCAATATCAAGTGAAGGATGCAGAATAGATCCTGATACAAATGATTGCTCAATTATAATAGAAGAAACTCCAAAATATCATATGACGTCTTATGCAGCGACAAGAGCTAAGGATGGAGAAACTTCAATGGGAGATAGTTATAGTTTTTCTAAAAATAATGATGGTACTTATTTAGCTATAGTAAGTGATGGAATGGGATCGGGCCCTGAAGCAGGAACAGAAAGTGGACTAGCTGTTGATTTAATTGAAAAGTTTATAGAAAATGGATTTAGTGAAAAAACAGCTATAGATACGGTTAACTCTATAATGGCTATGAAATTTAACGAAGATGAAAAATTTACTACTATGGATTTAAGTGTAGTTGATTTATATACTGGTGAAACGGAATTTATAAAGATAGGTGGAGTTGTTAGCTTTATAAAGAGAGGACAAAGCGTTAAAGTCGTTAAATCTAACAGTTTACCTTTTGGAATATTGGATAGTGTAGATTTAAGTTCAGAGAAAGTAAAACTAAAACATGGTGATATAATAATTTCAATTAGCGACGGTGTATTAGATATAGACAAAAATAATGTTGGAAGTTATTCTTGGTTACAGGAATATTTACAATATGCAGATACGAATCCAGCGGCGTTGTCTAGGGATATTCTTGAAAAGGCAATAGTGTTAAGTGGTGGAAAGGTATGGGATGATATGACAGTTTTAGTTTCCAAAATGTACTCTGTTTATTAATAAGAAGATTAAATAAAAGAGGATGGGATATAAATGTAGTATCTCATCTTCTTCAATTTTTGATGTTGAAAAAATTAACAGTCATAATTGTTTACATATATAAATGTTAAGGTTATTATATTATATATGTTTTGATTATTAATGTGAAATATAAAGTGCGATATATAACTTTAAGGTTTATATTTAATTAAATAAGTTCATAAGATTATTAATATTTGAAAACTATTATAAGAAGAACACTAATTAATAGGAAGAATATTAATTGAATTATATTAGAGAAGTGATTATTAGGAGTTATATAATAAAATAAATATACTGAGGAGCATAAATGTGATAAACAAAGTAAAGGATTTTATAATTAAAAATAATCTTATACAAGAAGGAGATAGAGTTTTAGTTGCTTTATCTGGAGGGCCTGATTCAGTTTGTTTACTTCATATACTTTATAAGTTAAAAGAATCTCTAAATATAGATATAGGAGCAGCTCATGTTAATCATATGCTGAGAGGTCAAGATGCTTTAAATGATGAAGAATATGCAAAAGAAATATGTAAAGAATTTAATATCGAGTTTTATCCAATAAGGATTGATATAGATAAAATAGCTAAAGAAAAGGGTATTTCTCATGAAATGGCAGGAAGAGAAGAAAGATATAAATTCTTTGACTTTATAAAAAACACACAAAACTATAGTAAAATAGCTGTAGCTCATAATTCTAATGACCAAGCTGAAACTGTTGTTATGAATATGATGAGAGGGGCTGGAATTGAAGGGTTGTGTGGAATTAGAAGTAAGCGGGATGGCGGGATAATAAGGCCTATATTATGTCTTTCAAGAGAAGATGTAGAAAATTATTGTAAAGAAAATAATTTGAATCCTAGAATAGATAAAACTAATTTAGAAAATATATATAGTAGGAACAAAGTTAGGTTAGATATACTACCTTATATGAAAGAAAATTTTAATAAAGATATAATAGAAACTTTGAATAGAATGACAAATTTATTACAAATAGATAATGACTTTATTGAAAAACAATGTAATAATAGTTATAAAAAGTATTGTAGTAATAAAAATAGTCATATAGTTATATCGAAAGAAGCATTTTTATTAGAGAAGGCAATAATAACAAGGATTATAAAAAAGTCGTTTGTAGAGTTTACTGGAAAGTACAATAATTTCGAGATGAAGCATATTTATGAAGTGATTGAGCTTGCAAAAAATTCTACAAATAAAAAAGTTGATTTACCAAATGGAATAGTAGCCGAAAATATATATGGAGATATATACTTAAAAAATAAAGAATATAATAATAAAGAATATGTAGAAAAAGAGGTGTTGATAAATAAGAGTCAATTGAATAAGGGTTCTTTTGAATATGACAGATATGATATTGGTTTTAAGATTATAAAAGGTAAAAATAATATAGAATTTTCAAATAATGTATTAATAAAATATTTTGATTATGATAAGATAAAAGAAAAGATAATTATTAGAAAAAGAAGAAATGGGGATAAGATAGTCCCTCTTGGAATGAAAGGAAGTAAAAAAGTAAAAGACATATTTATTAATCTAAAAGTTCCAGTTGAACAAAGACCTGAAATTCCTATTTTATGTTTTGATAATGAAATAGCTTGGATAGTAGGTCATAAGGTTTCAGATAAGTTTAAAATAACTAAGGATACTAAAAATGTACTAAAAATTACTTTTACTAGAAAGGAATAGGGAAATGATAAGGGACATAAAGGAAATATTACTTACTGAAGAACAAATAGCGGGAAAGGTTAAAGAATTAGCAACTAAGATAAGTGAAGATTATAGGAATAAAGATTTACTTGTTGTAGGGATTTTAAAGGGGTCAGTTATGTTTGCGTCTGATCTTATAAAAAATATAACAATACCTTGCGAAATTGATTTTATGGCGGTATCTAGTTATGGAAGTTCTACAGAAACATCTGGAGTAGTTAGAATTTTAAAAGATTTAGATCATAGCATTGAAGGTAAAGACATAATTATAGTAGAAGATATAATAGATAGTGGAGTTACACTAGATTACTTATTAAAGTACTTGAAAACTAGAAAAGCTAATAGCATAGAAATAATAACTTTTTTAACTAAGCCATCTAGAAGAAAGGTAGATATACAAGTTAAATATTGTGGATTTGAAGTTCCAGATGAGTTTTTAGTTGGATATGGATTAGACTTTGCTGAAAAATATAGGAACCTACCATATGTAGGTATATTAAAAGAAGAAGTGTATAAAAATTAAATTTAAAATGCAATATAATAAAACTAGAAGAAAGGGGGGCCTTGAATGAAAAAATATTCAAGTGCAACAGTATGGATATTTGTTATTTTGATACTTTTCTTATCTGCAACGTTCTTATGGAATAGCGGTAAGATGGCAGATGAGATATCATACAGTGATTTTCAACAAAAATGGGTTAATGATGAGATAGAAAGTATTATGGTTCATCCAGATAAGATGTTAATTTCAGGAAAAACAAGAGACAGTAAGCAATTCAATACATATGCTCCTAGTGAAATGGTGCAGATGTTAATGGCTCAAACTCCTAAAGATGATATTAGAGTAGATTTTAAACAACCTTCAAATAGTAGTGTATGGATTAGTATAATACCTACAGTGATGATAATGGTTCTATTCTTTGTATTCTTCTTTATGATGTCACAACAGTCACAAGGTGGCGGTGGTGGAAGAGGTGTTATGAATTTTGGAAAAAGTAGAGCAAAGGTGATGCCTCCAGATGCCAAGAGAGTTACATTTGATGATGTAGCAGGAGCAGATGAAGAAAAGCAAGAATTAGAAGAAATAGTTGATTTCTTAAAACAACCATCAAGATATACTGAGATGGGAGCTAGAATACCTAAGGGAGTTCTATTAGTAGGACCTCCAGGAACAGGTAAAACTTTATTAGCAAAAGCTATAGCTGGAGAGGCTGGAGTGCCTTTCTATAGTATATCAGGATCAGATTTCGTTGAAATGTTCGTTGGTGTTGGTGCATCAAGAGTTAGGGATTTATTTGAGCAAGCTAAAAAGAGCGCACCATCACTTGTGTTTATAGATGAAATAGATGCAGTAGGTAGACAAAGAGGTGCAGGCCTTGGTGGAGGACATGACGAAAGAGAGCAAACATTAAATCAACTATTAGTTGAAATGGATGGTTTTGGTGCTAATGAAGGAATAATAATGATTGCAGCAACAAATAGACCGGATATTTTAGATCCAGCTTTACTTAGACCAGGAAGATTTGATAGACAAATTGTTGTTGGAGCTCCTGATGTAAAGGGAAGAGAAGAGATACTAAAAGTTCATACTAAGAAAAAGCCTTTATCAGAAGAGGTAGAATTGAAAGTTTTAGCTAAGAGAACTCCAGGATTTAGTGGGGCGGATTTAGAAAACTTAGCAAATGAGGCTGCGTTATTAGCAGTTAGAAAAAATGAAAAATTAATAGGAATGCAAGATTTTGAGGAAGCTATAACTAGAGTAATAGCTGGACCAGAAAAGAAGAGTAGAGCTATTAATGAACATGATAGAAAGTTAACTGCATATCACGAAGCAGGTCATGCGGTTGTAATGAAACTTTTAGTTCATTCAGATCCAGTTCATGAAATTAGTATAATACCAAGAGGTATGGCAGGTGGATATACAATGCATTTACCTGAAGAAGATAGATCATATACATCAAAAGAAAAATTAAGAGATGATATGGTTGGATTACTTGGTGGTAGAGTTGCTGAAAAGTTAATATTATCAGATATTAGTACTGGAGCTAAGAATGATATTGATAGAGCAAGTGCTATAGCAAGAGCTATGGTAATGGAATATGGAATGAGTGAAAAGCTTGGAACTATCTCATATGGCGGAGATAATAATGAAGTGTTCTTAGGAAGAAACTTAGGACACGGCAGAAATTTCAGTGAAGAAGTTGGAGCAGAAATCGATAAGGAAGTTAAGAGGTTTATTGATGAAGCATATGAAAGAGCAGAAACTTTATTAAGTCAAAATATTAATAAATTACATGCAGTAGCAGCAACTTTATTAGAAAAAGAAAAAATAGATGGCGCAGAATTTGTAAGAATTTTTGAAGCTAGCTAATAAAAAAACAGTAGCCATATGGCTACTGTTTTTTTTTATTAGGAATTTATAATAAAGTTTGAAATTAATTATTAACATATAAAGATGTTTATAATATAAAAGATACTTTATAAATTTAATAGATATCTTATAAAAATATAAATGCGAATTATATATTGCAAGTGCAAATCGAAAACAAGCAATTTATAGCTATTTTACGAATTATAACGGTTATTAAAAATATAATGTTCGAATATATATTTAAAAGTTATGAATTAAATGATATAATTTATGTATAGAATAAGAATATGAAATAATTTTATGAAAGTTAGGAGTGTATTGAGATGAAGAGCGATATTCAAATAGCTCAAGAAGCTAAAATGGAATATATAACTAAGATATCAGAAAAGCTAAATTTAACTGAAGATGATATAGAACAATATGGAAAATATAAATGTAAATTATCCTTAGATATATTAGAAAAAAATAAAAATAAAGAAAATGGTAAGTTAGTTTTAGTTACTGCAATAAATCCTACACCTGCGGGGGAAGGAAAATCAACAGTTACAGTTGGTCTAGGGCAAGCATTTTGTAAAATGGGTAAAAATGCAGTTATAGCATTAAGAGAACCTTCACTTGGACCGGTGTTTGGAATAAAAGGGGGAGCAGCAGGTGGTGGCTATGCTCAAGTAGTACCAATGGAAGATATAAATTTACATTTTACAGGTGATATGCATGCTATTACTAGTGCTAATAACTTATTAGCGGCAGCTATAGATAATCATATACATCAAGGAAATGATTTAAGGATTGATTCAAGAAGAATAGTGTTCAAAAGAGTAATGGATATGAATGATAGAGCACTTAGGAACATAGTTGTTGGATTAGGTGGAAAGCTTAATGGTTTTTTAAGAGAAGATGGATTCATGATAACTGTTGCATCAGAGATTATGGCTATATTATGTTTAGCTAATAGTTTATCAGATCTTAAAGAAAGAATGGGTAATATATTAATAGCATATGATTTAGATGGGAATCCAGTTTATGCAAAGCAATTGAATGTACAAGGAGCAATGGCTTTACTTATGAAAGATGCTATAAAGCCTAATTTAGTTCAAACATTAGAGAATACTCCAGCCATAATACATGGAGGACCTTTTGCAAATATAGCGCATGGATGTAATTCCATAATAGCAACCAAGATGGCCTTGAAATTAGGTGATATAGTTGTTACTGAAGCTGGGTTTGGAGCTGATTTAGGAGCAGAAAAATTCTTGGATATTAAATGTAGATATGGTGAACTAACTCCGGATTGTGTTGTCATAGTTGCAACTGTTAGAGCTTTAAAGAATCATGGTGGAGTGAATAAGGAGATGTTAAGTACTCCTGATGTTGAAGCTTTAGCTAAGGGAATAACTAATTTAGAAAAGCAAATTGAAAATATTAAAAAATATAATGTACCAGTAGTTGTAGCTATTAACAAATTTATAAGTGATAGCAATGAAGAAGTAGAGTTTATTATAGATTATTGTAACAAATTAGGAGTTAAGGTTGCTTTATCGGATGTATGGGCAAAAGGTGGAGAAGGTGGAATTGAATTAGGAGAAGTTGTTTGTAATGTATTAGAAAAAGAAAAATCTAACTTTAAACCTATTTATGATATAGAAAATAGTATAGAAGAAAAGATAAATATAATAGCTAGAGAAATTTATGGAGCAAATAGAGCGGTATTTACTCAAAATGCAAAAAAACAAATTGAGGAATTAGAGAAATTTGGGATAGATAAATTGCCTATATGTATGGCAAAGACTCAATATTCTTTATCTGATAATCCATCATTAAAAGGTAGACCTGAAAATTTTGATATAACTGTTAGAGAGGTTAGAGTTTCTAATGGCGCAGGGTTTATTGTTGCATTAAATGGTGATATAATGACAATGCCAGGACTTCCAAAAGTTCCAGCTGCAAATAAAATGGATATACTAGATAATGGAGAAATAGTAGGGTTATTTTAATATATAAAATTTACAACACTTGACAAATAATTTGTAATTGTTAAAATTAGATTGTTAAATTATTGTGATTATATTTATTTAATAAAGGCAGCTTTCAAAGCTGCTTTTAATTGTATTAAGGTGGTGCTTGTATGATTTTAGTGGTAGACGTAGGTAATACCAATATAGTCTTGGGAGTATATAATAATTCTGAAAATATTGCTAGCTGGAGAATTTCTACTGATGCAAAAAAGACATCAGATGAATATTCTATTCAAGTTATGCAGCTTTTTATTCAAAGTAATCTAAATCCTAGAGAGGTAAAAGGAATAATAATTTCATCTGTAGTTCCTAACATAATGCATTCATTAGAAAATATGATAAAAAAGAGCTTTGGAATTAATCCTTTAATTGTAGGTCCAGGTGTTAAAACTGGAATAAATATTAAATATGATAATCCAAAGGAAGTAGGAGCGGATAGAATTGTAAATGCTGTAGCTGCTCATGACAAATATAAGAGGGATCTTATAATAATAGATTTTGGAACAGCAACAACATTTTGTTCATTAACTAAAGAAGCAAACTATCTTGGAGGGTGTATTACACCAGGTATAAGAATAGCATCTGATGCTTTATTTGATAGAGCTGCAAAGTTACCGAGAGTAGAATTAGAAGTACCCAAAAATATAATATGTAAAAATACTATATCTAGCATGCAAGCGGGTATAATTTATGGATATATAGGGCAGGTAGAATATATAGTAAATAAAATAAAAAAAGAAATGAAAGATCTTGGTTCAGATGAGCCTTTAGTTATAGCGACTGGAGGATTAGCAAAATTAATAGCTAAGAAAACTAACGTTATAGATAAGGTTGATTCTAGTTTAACATTAGAGGGGTTAAGAATAATATACGAAAAAAATAAGGAGTAGTATAATATGAAAATTGGAAACCTAGAATTTGAAAATAATGTTTTTCTAGCGCCTATGGCAGGGGTAACCGATATCTCTTTTAGAGGACTATGTAAGGAGATGGGGTGTGGGTTGGTTTATACAGAGATGGTAAGCGCTAAGGCTCTTTACTATGGAAATGAAAATACCAAGTCATTGCTTAGAATAGCTGATGAAGAAACTCCTGTTGCAGCTCAAATTTTTGGGAATGATCCTAGGATAATGGCTGAAGTAGTACAAAGATATTTTAATGAGAGAGAAGATATTTGTTTAGTAGATATAAATATGGGCTGTCCTGTAAATAAAATTACTAAAAATGGAGAAGGATCAGCTTTGTTAAAGCATCCAGAGTTAGCCGCTAATATAGTGAGAGAAATTAAAAAGGTATCTACTAAACCAGTAACAGTTAAATTTAGAAAAGGCTGGGATGAAGGAAATATCAATGCTGTTGAATTTGCCAAGAGACTTGAAGAGGCTGGAGTAGATGCAGTTACTGTTCATGGAAGAACAAAGGAGCAGATGTACGAAGGTAAAGCAGATTGGGATATAATAGGAAAAGTTAAGGATTCTGTATCAATACCAGTACTGGGAAACGGAGATGTATTTACTTCAGAAGATGCAATAGAGTTAAAAAATAAAACTAATTGTGATGGAATAATGATTGCAAGAGGTAGTATGGGGAACCCTTGGATATTTAAGCAAATTGAATATGCACTGAAAGGAAAAGTACCTTTAGAGATAACATATTTAGATAGAATAAATATGTGTTTAAGGCATTATGAATTAGCACTTAAGTACGATGGTGAGAGAAAAGCTGTGAGGGAAATGCGAAAGCATGCATCCTGGTATATAAAGGGATTACCTAAGAGTGCTGACATAAGGGGAGTTATGAATACTTTAGAGGATAGTAGTGCTGTAATTGAATTGTTAAATAACTATAAAAATGAATTAACAAGAAGTTCTGATAAAGTTTAAATAATATATCTGAATAATAAATTTTTAAAAGAATAAATATATTAAAAGCGAGAATACTATATATCTGTTAAATAAATATAAAGGGATGTCTTTATATTATAACTTAGTTGACATATAATACTTGCTGATTTATAATGTTTTAAATGATTTTAAGAATATCAGACCTAGTGTTAGGTATTTAAATAAAAGTAGTAATTTTGAAGGGGAGAAAATCATGAGTGAAACTAAAAAGTTCGTAATGACATACGAAGGTGTAAAAAAGTTAGAAGATGAATTAGAGTTTTTAAAATCTGTTAAAAGAAAAGAAATAACTGAAAAAATAAAAGTTGCATTAGGATATGGGGATTTAAGCGAAAACTCAGAATATGATGAAGCTAAAAACGAACAAGCATTTACTGAAGGTAGAATTATTCAATTAGAAAATATGCTAAAGAATGCTGTTGTTGTTGATGGATCAGAAATTCCAACAGATAAGGTATCAGTAGGAACAAAGGTTAAAGTTAAAGATTATGAATTTGATGAGGAAGTTGAATATTCAATAGTAGGTTCAGCAGAAGCAGATCCTATGGAATTTAAAATATCAAATGAATCACCAGTAGGAGCAGCTTTATTAGGTAAAAAGGTTGGAGAAATAGTTGAAGTTTTAGTTCCAGGTGGAATAAACAAGTTTGAAATATTAGGAATAAGAAGAGAGTAACGGAGGGATATTTAATGTCAACTGAGGAAATGAATATACAAGAGTTAGAATCTCAGTTTAGTGAGCAAGAAGCATTAAGAAGAGAAAAGTTAGTAGAGTTACAAAATCAAGGAAAGGATCCATTTGACGTTTATAAAGTTGAAAGAACACATATGTCAGAGGGTGTTAAGAAGGATTTTGAAAATCTAGAAGGAACTATAGTTACAGTTGCTGGAAGAATCATGTCTAAAAGAGGTCAAGGAAAAGTTGTATTCTCAGACGTACAAGATAGAGACGGAAAAATTCAATTATTTATAAAAATAGATGAAGTAGGAGAAGAAGCTTTAAAGTCATATAAAACATATGATTTAGGTGATTGGGTTGTTGCAACTGGAGAAGTATTTAAAACTAAAACTGGAGAAGTTTCAGTTAAGGTTAAGAATTTTGAATTAATATGTAAATCATTAAAACCATTACCAGAAAAGTGGCATGGATTAAAAGATCCAGATTTAAGATATAGACAAAGAGAAGTAGATATGATCTCAAACCCAGAAGTTAAGACTAATTTCATGAAGAGAGCAACTATACTTAAAGGAGTAAGAGAATTCTTAGATAACAGAGGATTTATAGAAGTTGAAACTCCAATGCTTGCACCTATAGCTGGAGGAGCGTCAGCAAGACCATTTATAACTCATCATAATACTTTAGATATAGATATGTATTTAAGAATAGCTCCAGAATTATATTTAAAGAGATGTATAGTTGCTGGATTAGAAAAAGTTTATGACATGGGAAGAACTTTTAGAAATGAAGGTATGTCTGTAAGACATAATCCTGAATTTACAATGATAGAATTATACGAAGCATTTTCAGACTATAACGATATGATGGAAATTGCAGAAAATATGATTGCATCAGTATGCGAAAAAGTAAATGGAACAACTAAGGTTAATTATCAAGGTACAGAAATTGACTTTGCACCGCCATGGAGAAGAATAACTATGGTTGATGCTGTAAAAGAACATACAGGTATAGATTTTAATGAGATAAAATCAGATGAAGAAGCTCAGGCTATAGCTAAAGAAAAGAATTTAGAATTTAAGAAGAATATTAAGCACGTAACAAAGGGTGAAGTGTTAAATGTTCTATTTGAAGAATATGCAGAACAACATATGATACAACCAACATTTATATGTGATTACCCAGTAGAAATATCACCTTTAACTAAAAAGAAAAGAGGAAATGATAAATTTACTGAAAGATTTGAAGGATTTGTATTTGGAAGAGAAATATGTAATGCATATTCAGAATTAAATGACCCAATAGTTCAAAGAGAAAGATTTAATCAACAAGAAAAAGAAAGAGAACTAGGGGATGATGAAGCATACATGATAGATGAAGAATTTATGAGTGCTTTAGAAACAGGTATGCCTCCAACAGGTGGATTAGGAATAGGTATAGATAGAGTTATAATGTTCTTAACAGATTCAGCATCTATAAGAGATGTTATAATGTTCCCAACAATGAAACCACAAAAGTAATATTTTAAGGCTGTCATAGACAGCCTTTTTATTTTGTAGTAGATAGATTTTATTAAAATTCACATAAATATTTTTATTAAATTTTAATGCATTTTGAGATATTTAAAAATTAAAATTAAAAAAATCATAAAAAACACTTGCAATATTAATGAAACTTGATATAATAACTAATGTAGTAAATATTCCGCGATAGCTCAACGGTGGAGCACTCGGCTGTTAACCGATAGGTTGGAGGTTCGAATCCTCTTCGCGGAGC
>OKWQ01000151.1_pt1 | contig 49739 bp, 36 predicted proteins | sample 1607071 | NCBI WGS metagenome assembly OKWQ01 (sample SAMN07501039, study PRJEB24779) | human gut metagenome
GTGTCCCTGGCCGCTCCCTGCTCAGAGGTTTCTTTGCTTTCAGTTGTTCCCGGACTCTGGCTGTTTCCACAACCCGCTAAAGATAACACCATACTTCCAACTAAAATACCCGCCAACATTTTTTTCATCTTACATCCTCCTTCATTTTTAACTTAAACGATTCGTTTTTTGTTATCAAAAGTATAGTACCTTTACTTTTATTTGTCAATAATATTAATTATATTTTATATTTTTTGTTAATATTTAACATATTTATGCACTCATTTTTGTAAATTTCTTTTTATGTAAGACTAAACGATTCGTATTTACTATTCCTATATTGCCTTTTTTAATATTAAATGTTATGATTCTGTTACGTTGAATTATTTATAGAAAAGAGGTTGCTCCATGTCATGTACAATCAAAGATATTGCCAAAGATACTGGTTTATCCATTGCTACCATATCCAAATATCTGAATGGTAAAAGAATACTTCCGGACAATAAACCGATAATAGAAGCCAGCATAAAAAAACTGGGGTATGTACCAAACAAAACTGCCCAGGCTTTGCGTTCCCATAAAACAAATACTATATGTGTGCTGATTCCTGATGCCGGTGATTACTTCTGGGGACCTCTCTGCGGCTATATCGAAGAAGCTTTGCAAAAACATAATTATTCTACAATTATAAGCTCCTATAACCCGCAGCTCACTGAAAGCAGTGAGGAACTGCGCTTTTTAATAAGCAGCCAAATTGATGGTGTTCTTTTTGTTCCCAGAGACGAGGCTTCTTGTAATCTTGCAATACTCATGCGCAATTCAAATATTCCTTTTGTATATTTAGACCAGCTATTTGAAAATCCTTCGTCTGATGCTGTCACATCTTCAAATTACAAGGCGGCATTTGATATTATGGAATATTTAATAAACCATGGGCATAATCGGATTGGAATTATAAGCGGTAACTACAATAGTTATACCATAAAGGAACGTTTTGAAGGATGTAAAAATGCTTATCTTAAACATGGCTTTCCTGAAAAAGACTTACTATTTTTAAGCGGTAAATTTTCTGCTGCTTCTGGTGCAAAACTTTTTAAAAAAATGATATCCGTCCCCAATCCTCCCACCGCAATTTTTATGCTGGGATGCAATTTAACGTTAGGTGCCATATTAGAATTAAATAATCTGGGTCTGTCACTTCCGAATGATCTTTCTTTAGTATCTTTTGATGATGATCAGATTTTCCATGCTTTTGATCCTCCGATTACTTCCATGGTTCAGGATTTTTCAGAAATTGCCACGCAGGCCGTTGATTTATTATTGCGCCGTATCTCCGGTGATTGCGAAGGTTTTCCCGAAACCAAGATGATCCCAACTCATTTTATAGAACGAAGTTCAGTAAAAGCCATATAATATAAAGAGCTTTTACTGATAATTAAAAAACTTTAAATTGCGTAATAATTAATTGTTAGAATTAACTTATAAACCGCAAACTTAAAAGGAAGACTCTGATCAAGAATGCTTATTCACTACATTTGTAGTGTGCTCTTGTTAAGAATCTTCCTTTATACACCCTATTTCTAAATATATCTCTTTATACTTTCCTCTGCTGCAATTACCACAATAAAAACGTATTTCCTTACTGACTCACATAATTATAATTGCTATCATCGCAAATAATACAAAATTTCATTGTCTTCAAATCTGCATCCAGCACCGCTCTGCATCCATTACTTTCCCTTATTATCCTAAGTTTATCATCTGCCGTTTCTTCAGCACAAAAAATATCATCAAATGCCCTGTATTCATTCCGGATCCGCATAAGCCTGCACAGTTCTTTTACCACCGGCTTTTGCACCTCCTGCTTGACTTCCGCAACTGTATAGTTATGTCTGCTGATATTTCTTGGGAAGTCTGTCTTTTTCATTAATTCATAATCATTTTCTCCCGCCAGAAGCCCCATATAATATACTTGTGGGATACCGGGCGCGAAAAACTGGATGGCTCTCGCCAGAAGATAAGCATCATCTTTACATTCCAGTGCCGAATAGTAAGTACAGTTGATCTGATATACCACCGGTTTCTCATTTGCTTTTGCAGAAAAATCCATTTTAAAATTTGCACCGCACTTTTCTGTTACCTTTATTACATGTTCCAGCTCTTCACTGCTCAGTAAATCTTCCACATCCACTGTTCCGATTCCATCATGAGTATCCAGCGTAGTGTATTGATTACGCGGGCAGATTTCAAACCAATGTTTTAACCTTTTGACACTGCCTGTATATAGTGTATGCAACACCAGCACTGGCAGGGCAAAATCATATACCGCATATCCTTTATCCGCGATTTTCATCTGCACTTTATAATGGTCGTGAATTTCAGGAAGCATCGGAATATGCTTTTCATCCAGAATCTTTTGTACCCGTTCCATAAGTTCCCACATCTCAGGCTCTATAAAAAAGCAGGAAGTCTGATATTTCTTTGTAGCAAAGGCAAATGCATCCAAACGAATCAACGCACCACCGTTATCCATTAAAAACCGGAGGGAACGCTCTATAAACTCCCAGGTAATTGATGATTCCATATTTAAATCCATCTGTTCTTCGCTGAAAGTACACCAGATATTTTCATGCGTACCATCCCGAAAAGTGATATCCTCACAGGGTGCATGGTTTTTCCTCTTATTAAGCATTGCTACGTCTGCCGGAGAAGGCTCTCCTTCCGGCCAAAATTCTTTAAAGCGGATAAACATATCTTTATATTCTGACTTATCATGTTTTTCTATAAAATCCTGAAACTGGGCGGATTGTCTGGAAAGATGATTAATCATAAAATCAAACATTAACTCATAATTTTCAGACAACGCATGAATATCGTCCCAATTGCCAAATGCCGGTTCCACTTCTTCATAGGTAGTAGGCGCGAATCCTCTGTCTCCGGTAGATGGGAAAAACGGAAGAATATGAATCGCGCCTATTTCCTGCGAAAAATACATATCCAGCATTTCTTTTAACTCTTTTAAGTTCTTACCAAAGCTGTCAGCATAGGTAATCAGCATTATTTTATTATTCATTTTTATACCCGTTGCATATTGCTGGCTTGCCTGCAATACTGCCACAATATAGCGTGTTTGAAAGAATCAATACCGTGGCTTCCTTTCCATTCATAATTTTTTCAACCTTATTTCCCTTCACTCCGGAATGCTCTGGGGTTCCCCCAGAATCTTAGACATAATGATTGTTTTGGATATGCTTTCCAAAACTTCCATTTTATTGTAGGCCTCTATCAGATCTTTCCCATACGTTAACGCACCATGATTTTTAAGCAAAATTGCATTGGAAACAGATACATGGGGTTTTATCGCATCTGCCAGCGCACGTGTCCCTGGCGTTGCATACTCTGCAAGCGCAATATCCGGCAGCATCATTCTGGTTTCAATCAGATAATTGTCCGGAATATTTATTCCTGCCAGTGCAAATGCTGTTGCGCAGACCGGATGAGTATGAATCACAGCATTTACATCCGGTCTCATCTGATAGATCAATTGATGCATCGGATATTCTTTTGAGGCTCGCCCGTTTCCTTCCAGGGTATTGCCGAAAAGATCCAGCACCATGATATATTCCGGCAGTAACAGACCTTTATTCATTCCCGAAGGTGTCAGTAAAATATGATCTTTAGACACCTTCATACTGATATTGCCATCACATGCAGTTACTAATTGCCGCTCATAAAGCATACGGCAGATATTCACCAATGCTTGTTTTTCATCTATATACACAAAATCCCTCCTCTTTCAATAGAACCTATAATGCTTATGGTCTGATCTGGATTTCCCAGCTGACACGTTATAGCGCATCTTTTGTTTCAATCATCAAAATCACGGTTCCCTCTTCCTGCATACAATCAATCTGATACATATATCCCTGGTGATCCAGCTGGTTTGTTTGATCTTTTCCATTGACTAATACCCTGCATATATTCTTTTCGGAATAAAATGCTGCCTTTCCACCCTGTCTCAAAACTGCCATTGTCATATGGGTGTCGTGTTTTACCTCCATTATGGAATGAAAACTAATATATTTATCAAGCAGTCCAAAGAAAATGATATCCTCCTGATAAGGCAGAATCAAAAAAAATGCAGCCCCTTCTGACTCCACAGTTATTTCTAACTTCTCTTCTCTGTCCATAACCATCGTTTCTTGTCTGAAGTAATCATATACCAGGAACTGATCTCCTTTCAGATCATAAATATCTGCCGGAGAAATGGTGCTTTTCTGGCATCCCGGGCTGATATTAAATGCAGCAATCACCCCCGCCTTACGATTTTCTCCGCATCCTCCGACATTGGTAAGTTTACACAACCCCTCTTTTTGCGGGTCTGTAAAAATACAATCCGGAGATGGCTTGGCTCCCCGGTCCATTTTCAATATTCTTCCATCCCGATAAACAAGTGGCCGCACTGCTTCGCCATCCGTTTCCCCAATCCGGTCGCTGAAATATACAGGGCCTCCGCTGATCGCTCTTAATAAACCATGCTTCCCGGCATCTTTATGTGAAGTCCAGAACATATCCCAATCCAGATAATATAATTCATCATGGTACAGAGCATTGTATGCATTTTGCAGAAGATGTTCTTTGAATCCATCCTCATGATCCGGGACAAAATCATCGCTGTTTCGGGAAATCGCAGATCCCTGGCGTCCTAAGATATTCTCCATAGCCATACCCATACAATTAATAAGTCTGCCTCCCATATAAGCAGCCGCAGCACCTTCCAGTGCCATATGAGTTTGTGCTGCAGCCAATGGAACAGGCCGGTTATTCTCATAATAATTTTTCACAGCACTTTGGCCGTCTACTTTTACAAAATCTATCCCGTCCCTGCGAAGCTGTTCATACCAGTCCCTGAAAAAGCCATATCCCCGCTCCGCTTCCGGATAAGGCAGCAGCTTTCCATTGGTGGTAGAAAACAGATTATCCTTTTCTTCCTCAGCCAGAGGGCTGCCCGGCTCAATGCCGCCCCAGTAACCGCCAAAAGCATGCCAGACCCCAAACCATTTAATATCAGTATTACGTTTAATCTCAGCCGTCATTTCTAAAAATCCCCGGGGGAATTTTTCTGTCTCCGGAGCCATACTGTAGAGCCGCTGGTCATGCACCGACAACCATCCGTCATCCATAAGCATCCATCTTACCGGAACATTTTTTTCTTTTAACTCTTTTGCCTTTTCCTGCACTTTTTCTTCTGTAATATCGGTGTAAAAAGCATCCCAGCTGCACCACCCTAGATACTGGAACATATCCGGATAATTCTTTTTTTCTTTTCCTGGTATTCCTTTTAATTTAACTGCTTCATTAAATGCGCTATTTACCGCAGAATACAGCTCTTTTCCCGTTGTCATCAAAAATACGGGTTCACACAGCTGATTCATTCCGGCCATATAGGAGGTCATCGTCAGCGAAAGAATGCCCTTCTTTTCTCCCTTTGCGTAAGCTTTGAATTGATTTCCGGATAAAGGGAGAAGATAACCTGCTCCGTCATCATATTCCATAAAAACGGATTGTGTTCTGTCCGGGATTTTTCCAAGATCATCTGTAAATTCCGGTCTGGTCCACCAATCACGATGCAGATACATGGCTGTAACCGCCCTGGGTTTTTGTGCTAATTCTATTTCCAATGTAACAGGCTCTATAAGCTCCAGATTATCATTTTCCCGAAACGGCTGATTCCCTAATTTCAGGCTCAGAAAACCCGCTAAGATTTCTCCGTGTTTTCTGATAGTTATTTCTGCCCTTCCCTTATCTTCTTCAAATAAATAGATCTGTTCTCCATCCCGCTCGCTCTTACCGGAACACTCCCACACATGTTCCCCGGATTTCTGACATCTGATTTTTAAAAGTATCTTTATTATGTCCTGTTTCATTTTCCACACCTTTCCAACACGCTCTGCAGCACCGTCACTCTTATATCCCAGTTCTTTCCACCATCCGTATCCTTCAGGTTTTCCACCTCCAAAAAGGTTCCGGCAAATTTGGGAATCAATAAATACTGCATTTTTATTTCTTCCCCCGGAAACAGCAGAACATAATTATCTGTTCCTAAAAGGTAATAGTCATCTCTTACCAATTCAATTCCAACCTCTGCTGCTGCTTCTTTTCCGGTATTTTTTAATACGAGTGTTTTTTCCAATCTGCCATTTCGAAGCTTTTTCGTTTCAGAATGCCGGACTTCCACTTTTCCCGCACCTCCCCGAAGAGGCTTTAATATCTCTTTCTCCAGGCTGCTAAATATATAAGTGTTTTCTGATAAGAACCTGCTGCCGTTTCTCAGCCTGACGGTTACAAAGAAGATACCCTGCTCTTTCGGTGCATGAAAAACTGCTTTCCCTAAGACAGAAGAACCGTTTTTCAGAATATTTCCGGTCAAAGCGAACCTTGAAATCAATTCACCGGAGATTACCCGTACCAGCACTTCTGCCTCGGCCAGAAATCCTTCGCCGGAATTGGACACCACGATATCTTCTTTGATTTCTTCGTTAGGAGCATAGTTTAATTTCCGATACGTCATAGAAATATGTTGTCTCTCATATGCCCGTTTAACCTGATAATACGCCGATTTCGTTTCCCCGTAATAGTCAATCAGATTTGTGCATGAGGCATTGGGCCAAGGCTCATTTAACTGCCAGATAATCGTACCGCTGTTTTGAAACGCACGCCTTCTGTCCGCTTCAATCATAAAGCGAAGTCCTTCAGACTGCATAAACTGGCTGCATTTCGTAAACAGCATCAGGTTCTCCTTTGTTTTTGCTATCTCTCCGAACATCTCCACATCACGCAGATAAGTTCCCCACCACTCACCGTGGTGCTGCCAGTTCAGATCCCCGGACATAAGCGTGGGTTTCCCAGACTCTTCGGGCAGGAACTTTTCCAGGCTTTTCACGCTGCTGGTACCATCCATGCCGAATTCACTGTGAAACAAATTATCAGACTGTCCGTATAACTCATAGTGTTCCGGATTTCCTTCATATCTCCAGTTTCCATGTACGTCATGGCTGACGCCTTTTTCTCTGGTTATAAATTCCCGGGGTCCGGACGCAGACGTGGGCAGAAACAGCCGGGTACCGTCATAAGTATCTACAATGGATTTTAACAGCGCTATATTTTTATTAGCAGCAGAAACTGGTCTGTCTGCCTCTTCCATCAGCTCATTTCCGCCGCTGTATACCATAAGTGCGGTATGATTGCGTTTCTCCAGTACCGCAGCTTTTGCATTTGCTTCCAACAGCTGCAAAAAAGCTGCTTCCTCGCAGGGCTTATTGTCAATCCCGGAACTGGACTGGATAAATTCCTGCCAGATCAGAATGCCGTTTTCGTCACAGAGATCGTAGAATATTTCCTTTTCTATCAGACCTCCTCCCCACACACGAACCATATTTATTCCCGCATTTACCATGGCTGTAATCAAATACGCGTATTGCTCTCTGGTTACATTGCCGTAAATATGATCCAGGGGGGTAATATTGACGCCTTTCACAAATGTTTTCTTACCGTTCACAACAAATGTATAGGGCAATGCACCGGCATGTTCTCTTTCATTATGTGCATATGTAAAGGAGCGGATTCCCACGTGTTTTGTACAGGTATATAATTGGTTTTCACCCTCATGGACACTGCATGTAACCGGATAAAGGGGCTGTTCTCCCTCACCGTTAGGATACCATAACTGAGGGTTTATAACTACAATTGTCCTATCAAAACTTCCATCTGCATTCAGACTGACTTCTTCTATTCTTAACGGCGGATCTTCCTCCATCACTTCCGTCAAACCATCTGCGGACACACTATCCTCATCCAGCATTTCATGTTCCCGTATCCATCTTACATCACTGCTGCTTTTATCTCCTGGCGATCCTATACAGACTTTCACAGAGAGCCTCTGTGCTTCTTCTCTATTCCTACTGGTACAGACTTTTCCCGATACCCGGATCATTCCCAGATCATCTTCCATATCGGTACGGATAAACAAATCCTCTATTTGCGCTTCTTCCACAATATCCAGAACCACATCCTGCCAGAAACCGATATTAACCAGATGTGTGGAAAAATCCCATTTATAATTAAACCTGCTTTTCTGGGTGGATGTGGCTGAGGTATATCCGATCTGGCCCATCTCAGAAGGTATTCCTTTGAATATTACTACCAGTTTATTATGTTCCTTTATTTTGCCCGTAAGATCAATGCGCTTGTGTTCATACATTCCTTTGTGGGTACCCAGCAGTTCATCATTGAAATAGATCATTGCTTCATAATCCATACCTTTAAACACCAGGAATACCCGTTCTGAAGTAAGGTCTTCACAGCCAGACTGTCCGTCAAAATCCGTGCGGTACATCCACCAGCGGTTCTCCACCCACTCACAATTCAGGCTGTTTCTCGCATAGTAAGGGTTCTGGATATATCCTGCTTTCCACAAGTCATAATGTACACCTCCCGGAACTTTTGCATCTATCCATGGTGTAACACCATGCAGCGTCTGACCAGTTTCCATGCTTTTTTCTTTGATCGGCACATATGGCCAATACCCTTTTACCTGCCAGTTAAGATTTGATAATGAAATCTCCATCTGACTCCTCCTCTTAATCCTCTATCGCGCACAAATATGCAGTATCCAGCATGGCAGCTATATTTGCAGGCGGAACATTTCCCATAATATTATGTACCTGATTAAATACGAATCCGCTTCCTCTGGCAAAGATCTCTATATTCTTTTTCACATGAGCAGATACTTCCTCCGGTGTTCCCTGCCACAGCACACTTTGTGTGTCACATCCTCCGCCCCAGAAACAAATGGAATCTCCATACGCCTCTTTTAAATGACCGGGCTCCATATGATCCGCAGAGATCTGAACCGGATTGACGATATCCACACCAGCTTCAATAATATCCGGCAGCAGTGCGTCAATAGATCCGCAGGAATGAAGGAAAATCTTAATATCGCTGTTTTCATGTACATGTCTGCAAAAAGCTTTCAGATACGGCAGGCAGCATTCCTCATAACTATCCGGTGAGCACATAGGTGCATTCTGCATTCCCAAATCACTGTTTACCTCAATCGCCTGAATATATTTTCCAAACCTCTGATTCATACGATCAAATTTCGCTATATTTTTACCCAATTGAGTTTTATTCTGGTACTTACAAGACTCCGGGTCTAATAACATCTCGCAGGCAAACTCCAAACCATGGAAAAAAGCACCATATCCCATGACCATAGTAAACTTATCTGTTTCTTTATAAATTTCCTCTGCTCTCCTGCCAAACAACTCCCATTTATCTTCTTCACTTGAAAATCCATAAAAATCCGGACAAATCCCATCAAAGAAATATCCACCCGCAGGCATATACATCTTTCCCTGCGGGGAATTCATGCGATATCCCCCGTCTGTCTGCTTAACCGGATTGAAATTATCAGGCACCAGAAACTCATACGCTCCCCGGGGATTCCATTTGCGTGTCTTCTCCCAGGGGGGATTTAGAAGCATGGTATCTATGTGAAATCTGTCCAAAATATCCTGATCAACCCTGGCAAGCCCTTGCCCGCAGTCAATCATCTCGATCTTATCAGCAGACAGTCCAAGATATTTCCGAAGTTCATAGTAAGCATACGCTGAAATTCCGGTAGAAAAATGTACCCCCAGATCGATTGGCATCCGGTCAACCGGTTTGTGTTCAATTGCATTTGTCACTCTTTGGCGGCTGCTCATATATTCTTTCTTCATTTTATCGATTCCTCTTCTTTCTTCTGAGTATCACAAAATATAAATCTTAAATGTTTTAATTTCAAAACACCCAATCTCAAATTCAATCTCATTTCCTCTCACTTTAAGTTCCTGCATCTCTTCCTCGCAGAGATTAGTTTCCACCACCCGTTTCACTGGAATATTGAATTTCAGCCGGACACCTGTTTCTTTTGCATTTTTAAATTCATAAAGCCGGATTATATAAGCCTCTTCTGCTTCTGCCTTTTTAACCGTATCAATCACAATATGGCCGCAGTCTGTCTCTAGCAATGAGAAAGAAGTCACGTTAGTTCCTTTCTCAGATACGGATTCACCTGCTTTTTCTTCATTTTTTGCTGCAGCAGAATATAACAGCGGCATATTAAGCATCATTGCTTCCTTTTGTACCTCACATTCAGTTACATAGCCGGCATGAGGATACAGGGAATAGGTAAACTCATGAATTTTCCTGTCTGCTGTTTCATCCGGACGCACAGCAGATTTGATCAGGGAAAGTCCCAGGGTGTTCTGGTGGATATCATAACCATATTTACAGTCATTCAGAATGGATACACCATAGTTACTTTCCGACAAATCAGCCCAACGGTGTCCGCATACCTCAAATTTTGCAAAATCCCATTCATTATTCGTATGGGTTGGACGCTTAATATTTCCAAACTGTATCTCATACACCGCTTCTTCGCAATGCACATCCACAGGAAAATAAACCTTCAGGAGCACCTGTTCTTCTTTCCAGTCTGCTGTTGTCTTAAAATCAATTCTTCTGCTGTTGTGATATAAAATCATATCCTGGGTTATCACCGAACGGTTGAAAATCCAAACATGCCGTAAGACACCTCTTATCTCACCCTGCTCCATCACTTCCGTCTTTACCAGTTGAAATGGTTCATATGGTTTTTCTTTGTAATATACATCGATATCCCATGCATCAAAACGCTGAGGCTTGTCCTCGAATGCCTGTAGCAGATTCATCGGAGTTTCGCAGCTGACCATGCGTCCGTTTTCCTTATCATACAAATACGAAATTTCACCATTTTCATTTAATTCTATCTGGTAAAAGGCATTTTCCATAGATGTTTCCGTGACCCTGACACATGGTAAAGCAGGAGCCTCCATCTTTGGATTTGCAGAATATTTAATTATTTTATATCCATAAGCAGGAATATCCTTTATATATATCAGCAGACCTTCTTCTGTTTGCTGGCTTACAAGCTTTTCAGATTCATATGAAAATTCTGTTGCCTGACTACCTGATACATCGTTGCGTAAGTTTGGGTGAATAGAGTGCCTGATATTTGCATCAGTGCAAAGCGCCGAATCGACGGCGTAGCGGACTCTGCTGCCAGTTTCTGGTTCCTCATAGGGCAGGAACAATAAATCATCTCTTGAAAAACCGGTAGTATTATACACTACGATGGAATCGGGGCTCACCTTGATCTCCGCCATAAGCGCTGTCTGTACCTGCCTGCTAAGCTCCCTGCCTTTTTGCGCTATTTCCAGATAATCCCTGGTGGTATCCTCATACACCTGGCGAATCGATGATCCGGGAAGTATATCATGGAACTGGTTTAACATAACCCGCTCCCAGATCACATCCAGCGCTTTCCGGGGATAGCAGTCTCCTCCGCTGAGGATATCTGACATACTATACAGGAATTCAATATTATGGAGCAGCACCTCGGACTGCCGGTTGAACTTTTTATTGGCAGCCTGCGAGGTATAGGTACCCCGATGCAGTTCAAAGTATAGTTCCCCATCCCAGGTTCCCAGCCCGTTATGATCCACGTGGCTGTAAATGCGTTGGAAATAGTGCTCTGCCGAATCCATCTCTACTCTTGGAATTCCGGGAATATTTTTCATAACACGGCTTTGCTCCAGCATTTCTCTTGTTGGTCCGCCGCCGCCATCCCCCCATCCAAAGGCAATTAAAAGCTCATCATTTTTATCCTTATCTTTATAGTTCTTCCATACCCCGGTCACTTCCTCCGGATCCATATGCCCGTTATATGTATAGAACCAGGAGCCGTCTTCCGGTGTTGTAATAAAATGCGTAAAGATACTGGTTCCGTCAATTCCTTTCCAGTTAAAAGTATCATACGGAAAATGATTGTACTGGTTCCAGCTGATCTTAGTCGTCATGAAATACTTCATTCCTGCTTTTTTCATAATCTGGGGCAGCGCACCGGAGTATCCAAAGACATCCGGCAGCCATACCAGATTCGTATCCTGTCCAAACTCTTCTTTTATAAAACGCTTTCCATAGACAAACTGCCGAACCAGTGATTCTCCGGAAGGAATATTGGTGTCTGGTTCAACCCACATTCCCCCAGTGATTTCCCACTGACCTTCTGCAATTTTTTCTTTTACCATCGCATAAATTTCAGGATAGTCTTCCTTCAGGAACTTGTACAGCTGCGGAGACGTATGCATAAACCGGTACTCAGGATATTGTTTCATGAGATTTAGTACAGTAGAAAATGTCCTGGATGCTTTTTCCCTGGTGGCGCAAAGCCTCCATAACCAAGCCATGTCAATATGGGAATGTCCCACTCCATATACCGTAGGTTTTATTTCTTCCACCTTTGCATACCTTTCCAGCTGTTCAAGTACAAATGCCAGTGCTTCTCCAATGGACTTATAGTACCCTTCTGATTTATATTCCAGAAAATTCACTCTGGAAAATGTATCATTTAATACTTGGGTCAACTTTATTCTTCGCAAATCATCCTCATCTAAAAGCTTCACACATCGCAGCAGCGTATCTATTACATAGTAAAAACGGTCTGTATGCATGTCCAGCCTTACCAGCTGCGCAATCTTAAAGGTCCGCATCCTGGGAGGTACTAGAACGCCGCTCCATGCTTTCAATGCAATATGCAGGGTATCACTGTCCTGAAACACTTCTTTATCCAGAAAGGCTTCCTCATGCCAGATATCAATTCCCTGAACAGGCCTGCCATTGATATACAGCAAAACCTCCGCTGTAGATTCTCCCCCATCCCGGGGGCCAACCGACAGCTTAAGACACAGCTGGCTGTCCATAAAGGATTCCGGAACTTTCACACTGGTACGGAACCAGGCAACCTTGTCATATCCGCCCCAGGTATCCCATAAACGGAAATCCTGCCAGCCGCTGTCATCATAATTAATATCACAGGCATCATTGATACGGTTATCCATATGATGCTCTATATATTTCCACTCGTCCAGTTCCACAACATCACGGTATCTGGTGGGCCAGATATCTTCATCAATGTATTTGCGGATCTTCTCTAATATAAAATGCGGATCTTTTACTTTCAATCGAATACCTCCTGTTTTATTGCGCTGTTCATAATTAAATGAATGAATTGTCAAGCCTCAGAAGATTACCTGCTACAGATAACGCGGCGTAATCCCCCAGTTGTTCTCCCAGCCCTGCCGGTACTACCTGACATACCTGCCGGTTCTGTAATAATGTTTCCCTGCGGATTACCTCCATCATCGGTTCTCTGAGGATATCTTCCTGCCGCAGATAAATACTTCCGATTACAATTCTTTCCGGATTCAGAATATCAATCAGAACAGAAAGACCTTTTCCCAGATTTTCTCCCGCCTTTTTCAAAATATCAAGTGCCAGTTCATCTCCTTTGCCGGCTGCCGTACCGATGTCCGCTGTGGTAATCTCCTGCGGTATTTTCCCCGGGGGTAAAATCTGCGTCTGTCTGCCGTTCCTGATCCACTCCTCAATATAGGGTACTGCAAACCTTGCAATTCCGCCTCCGCTGCAAAAACCCTCAAAGGACCCCTTCTTGCCGTATCCTTCCGGTCCGTCCTCTGACAGGCGCACATGTCCAACCTCGCCTGCCATATCACAGGTTCCGCAGTATAACTTTCCATCCAGTATCAGCCCTGCTCCAAGACCGGTACCAAATGTCAGAAATATCATATTCCTTGTGCCTCTTCCCGCTCCCCACAGCCATTCCGCCAGCCCGCATGCATTTGCATCGTTTTGTACCTGAACCGGAACGCCAAAACGTTTGGCAAACGGAGTAACAATGTCTATTTGATCCCAATTGGGCAGATTCGGAGGGCACATAATAATTCCTTTTTTAGAATCCAGTGGGCTTCCACAGCTGATCCCAATGGCTTTTAGATCTATCTCTTTCTGGGCATCTATCATAAAAGCAAGGGTATCTGCCATTTTCTGTACTGCCGCCTCAGGAGTATCAGGAGTAGGGAATTTTTCTTTATAACAGATCTCTATCCCGTCTTTTTCCGTGGTTTTTCCAATACTGACCGCACACTTAGTACCGCCAATATCAATTCCTGCCAAATAACTCATCCAAAAAATTCCTCCTCCAGCATCATGCAGATTGTATGGTATACAGGAAGATGAAGTTCCTGAATATTTGGTGTTGCCACCGCCGGGACACAGATACATACATCGCACAATTCCTTCAGCCCGCCGCCTTTTTCCCCAGTCATGCCAACTGTTTTCATTCCCAGTGCCTTTGCAGTTTCCACTGCATAAATGACATTTTTAGAATTTCCGGAGGTGCTGATGCCCATCAGAACACTTTTATCATCCCCATACCCGCAAACCTGTTGTGCAAATACCAACTCTGGTACTGCATCATTGGCAAACGCCGTAGATAAGGCGATGTTACTGGTAAGAGTCACTGCAGGTAGTCCCCCCTGTAAATGCTCCGCCAATAATTCTCCATTTTCCAGGGATGCATTTTTTAACTTTTCTTTCATTTCATCTGACAATGGCCGTTTGATTGCAAATTCTTTCATCAGCTCTCCCACGATATGCTCTGAATCTGCCCCGCTTCCTCCGTTGCCGCAGACAAGAAGCATTCCGCCTGTCCGAAAGGAATCCCGTATATTGGTAAATGCCGACCATATTTCGGATTCACACCCCTGTAATACAGGATAACGTTTTATTAATTGTGCAATATGATTATAAATATTCATCCTTTTCCCCCATGAATAGCGCAGGCAGGCTTGTGCTATTCCCAAATAAGCAATGCGAACCAAGTTCGCATTTTACCCACTACAGTACAGCAGGCAGTCCTGGTATACTGCTTTCATCCTTTCAAATATGCATACCGCAAGCCTGCTTGCGATATGCCCAAGTTACTATGCTATATCAGCATATTCATTGCTTTTTCCACAAATTCTTCCGTACCAAAGCTCCCTGATTTCAATACCATTTTATAATATGGGCGATCTATGCTCTGGCATGTAGGAAGTCCCGGCTCAATTTCCTTTAAAATCCGCATTCCACGGATACTCAGACTGGAGCATAAGGACGCACTGGTATCTCCCCCGCACACGATAATCCTTCGAATTTCATAATTCTGTATTACCTGCTCCGATATCATCGCCAGCGTACCGGATACCAGGGTAGAAACAGCCGTGTTATCTATCCCCCGCACTGCCGCAATCCGCTTCGTCTCCTCTACGTCTTCCACAGAGTTCATGGAATGAAGCATAACAAAAGTTTCTGTTTCATATGCCTTTTTTACCGCCTCTGATACCCGGTTACATTCCTGCTGCTTTGTCCTGTCATCAAATAAAAGCTTTGTGTTTAATTCAATTACCGGATATCCATGTTTTTTCATATATAAAGTCTGAGCCGTGGTCTGAGGTGTCAGACTACCTGCAATACACAAGATCCTTTTATCCGCCTCTTCTATTTTCGTTTCTGAGACAGGCACTCTTGACTGTCCTTTGACATATATTCTTGCAAGATATTTTGATAAAGCGGAACTTCCACAAATAATTTTCTCATCAAAAAGTGCCTCAGCCAGAATCCCAAGATCTTCATTATTCCGCACATCCATAATCACATAATTATAAAGGTTCCGGCATTCATCTACTGCCTTTTTTACAGCCTCACTTCCCTGCTCTGTCACTTCATAAGTAACCGCGCCCACTTTCCTTTTCGTTTGTTCCTGCAGAATTTCAACCAGGCTTGATTTGGTCATCGGATGTACCGGATCCTGCTTAAACTGCGAATCGGCAAGGAGTACCCCATGCACATAATGCTCACTGTGAATGGTGGTTCTTCCGTTATCCGGGAATCCCAGAACCACTACTGCGAATTCTTCCCCAAGAGCGTCCAGCATAGCATCAAATTCTGCCCCTATATTTCCGCGAAACACGGAACACTGCTTGTCAATATACTGCTTTACCTGGGGATTCTTTACATGGCTGACCGCATCATATACCTTTTTGTAAGCATCCTGATAAGTATCAAATCTGGAATCGGTATCAATGATGACCACTTCACCCTCATCATAACCGGACTTCTTCCCATCTCCATAGCTGTACACGATCGTTTCCAGATCTGATTTCCCGTACATAATACCAATATCATTTGCTCCTGTAACATCATCTGCAATTACTACTGTATATGGCATTTTTTTATCTCCTGACATTCGTTATAATTTTTCATGGTGTATTTCAGACAGGTCTAACTTGTACACAGCCTTTTCCACACCACGGGTTATTATAACACTATTTATTCCTGTTCTGGCATATTATAAAACCTATTTATTCCTATTACGGCACATTATAAAATCTATTTATTCCTATTACGGCATATTATAAAACCTATTTATTCCTATTAAGGCATACTATAACACCTGTCTACTCATATTCCAGCATATTAACTTCTGTAATTTCCGCGGAAATATCGTATGGGATCTTAACCGTTTTAATCTCACATGGAGCAAAATTCAGTTCCACTTCCCTGTTCATAAAATGAACCATAAGCGTGGCCATTCCTTTTTGTTTCTTTGTTTCAAAAGCCCGGATAATAATTCCGTCCTGATCTTCTGCTTCCTTCATAACTACGGCTGCCACATGGTCACTCTTAAGTTCCATGAACGACTGTTTCTGAGGCTGGCTGCCCTGATGAAAAGTTTCTATAACGGTAAACGGTTTCTGATTCAGAGCCGCTGCATGCTCTACAATCTTTGAATCTTTCCAGGTGCCCTCATGAGGCAGCAGCAGATAAGTAAATTCCTGAATACCTTCATCTACAAATTTATACTCCATGCCTTCTTCCAGCTGTTTGGGATCATGATGCGCAAATACCGAATTTTTCAATATTGTCAGACACATCTCATCAACATCAAAAGAATAGCTGTATTTCGCATCATTTGCAATTGCCAGCCCATACATTTTACCTTTTTCAAAATGCTCTCCCGTAAAATCAAACCAGGTCTGTCCCGGCTCTTCTTCTCCGTTGGCACTCTTTTCAATATAACCATATGGAATCTCATAAGTAGGCTTACGGAAATTAAATCTTACCGGATACTTCACTTTCAGCATCGTCTGAGGCTCTCTCCAGTCTGCCACTGTCTTTACTTCCACATAGTCCAGGTCTTTGTACAGCCGAAAATCACAAATCACATAGGACTGATTGTATTTATACTTAATACGCAGTGCTGAACGAACAGGTCCATCCTCCAGCACATGGAGATATACGGCCTTCATATCCCCGATTTCCTTGTCAAATTTGAACTTATTATGAGACCAGGTATCGGATTTATCCTCAATCACAGCAAGCCTTCCACCTTCTCGTCTAAGTACCTCAAGGTCAGATTTTTTGTCAAACAGCTGCTTCATACATCCGCTTACCGGATTGAATTCCAGAAAATACCGGTCATTTTCAAGGGTATATTCCGTTACTTTCACATGATCAAATGCCGGCGCTTCCTCTATATTCAGGTACAATTTAAATACTTCATAGCCCATACTTTTCAGTTCTGCGGTGAATAAAAGTCTTGACTGCCCATTAACTGCAGCCTCTGACTGTATCCGCTGTGCACGAATTACATTTCCCTCACTGTCCGTAAGCTTAAACTGGTCATTATTAAGTCCCCGTACCTCCAGGTCAATCACCATTCTCCCCTGGAATGGATGTGCATTAAATACTACAATGGGCTTCATTGTCACATCTTCTTCAATATTAATATCCCATGATATCGCCTGAATTGCATAATTGAGATTCCTCTGCCCAATCGCCATTGCCTGTCCATAGAGATAAGACGCATCCTCATAGGCAGACGGAATACTGGTTCCAGCCAGAATATCATGGAACTGATTAAATAGAACCCCTTTCCATGCCGTCTCAAAATCATCCGGATAAGCCTGGCCTTCTACCTTATTTGCAATCGTACTCCATGCCTCTGCCGCCAGCAGCAGATTTTCAGCCCTGCGGTTTTCACGTTTGATTCTGGACATCACACTGTAACACCCACTTGCATGATGCTGAAGATCACCGGTTACCTGATGATATTTTTTCCCATTGCTGCGGATAGTTTCAAAAAACCCAGACGTTGTCCCCATTTCCATAACCGGCATATCTTCTTTGGCATTCAGTTCATAGATACTCTTTATATTTTCCTTCGTGGGTCCCCCTCCATGATTGCCTACACCATAGAACATCATCAGGTTATCTTCCCCATCTTCCAGCTCACATTTTAAACGCTCTGTATATTTCTCCAGATTTTTTCCCCAGGTGCAGTACTCATACGGAATCCGGTAAGCCAGTACCTGAGAACCATCCTCAGACCCCCACCAGAAAGTGCGCCCCGGAAGCCCTTTTTCCAGAGGCATCGGCCTCATAAATACATAATTGTCCATACCGCTTTTCTTAAGGATCTGAGGCAAATTTCCATTATGTCCAAAACTGTCCACATTATATCCAGTGACCGCTGTCTTTCCAAATTTTTCTTTAAAATATCTTTGTGCATACAATCCCTGTCTTACAAATGATTCACCGGAAGGAATATTACAGTCCGGCTGAATATACCATCCGCCAACAATTTCCCAGCGCCCTTCTTCTATCCTTTTTTTAATTTCCGCAAACATCCCCGGATTATTCTTTTCTACCCATTCATAAAAAGCTGCCGAACTGCATGTAAAAATAAAATTCTCATCTTCCTTCATACGATCCAGCGCCGATTTAAAAGTCGCTTTAACCTCCTGAAACCCTTCCTGCCAGTTCCAGAGCCAAACCGGATCCAGATGAGCATTCCCAATCATATGTAATTTTTTATCCTTTATTCCCATAGTTATCCCTTCTGCATATCGCAGGCCTGTCTGCGATACTGCCTCTCTTCTATATAAAAATTTATGCCTTCCCACTGCTGAAAAGATAATGATCCATTTTTTCTTCCACCAGCAGGCGTACCGCTTCTCTGGATTTTTCAATCACATCTTCGGGGTAACTATTCAGTTCCTCTTCGGTCATATGGCCTTCCCGGCCCACTACTGCCAGCATCTCAAGTTCCAGATCTGTTGCAATATTCACCTTGCTGACTCCACCGGTTGGCATCTGAGCTGCTTTTGCTACCATATCACTTGGCACACCTGAACCTCCATGCAGTACCAGCGGAGTATCCGTAAGTTCATTTATTCTTGTGATTCTCATGTAATCAACACTGGGCTGTTTTACGGTATATACACCATGTGCCGTTCCAACCGATACTGCCAGGCAGTCTGTCTTGGTCTGTCTGCAGAATTCCTGTGCTTCTTTTGGGTCTGTAAACATCTCTTCATCGGTATCTGTTTCCACAAAATCCGTCGTACCTATTTTCCCAAGCTCCGCCTCTACCGTAACACCCACCGGATGCGCAATCCCTGCAACTTTCTTTGTAACAGCCACATTCTCATCAAATTCCAGTTCTGAAGCATCGATCATTACCGAAGAAAATCCATAGTCAATTGCTTCCTGAATCACTGCTATGGTCTTCGTATGATCTAAATGCAGTGCCACCGGAACTGTCGGCTTCAATTCTTCCATAACACGGTAAAATTCCTCTGTAAATTCAGGAATTCCCACCTTATGACGTATAATTTCCTTTTCCGAAAGCTGTACAATTACAGGAGATTTCCGATTTATAGCTGCCTCAATAATCGGCCTGATCAGCTTCGTATAACGTGCAGAAAAGGATCCCACCGCATACTGGTTCTCTGTTGCATCTTTTAAAATATCTGTCAAATTCTCTACTCTTTTTATCATCATTATACCTATTGCATATTGCAGAATTATCTGCAATACCCTTTCTCTCCTTCTGGAGCGTGTTTGAAAATTACTGGAGCGTGTTTGAAAATGCTTTCTGACAGCTGTGCGTCACACTTTGTTGGCGATTCGTGCCAATTAAAAGCGCATAGCGGGCTATATAACCCGAATCTGGAGCTAATATACCGCGAAGCAGGGCGTGCAGATAGCAGAAATGAACTTTCAAACAGGCTCTTGTGCCAAAGGCATATATTTCTCACTCCATATCCTGCCGTATTCCATACCTCTGTCCATATCCGGATAATACCAGTCTCTTGTCTGCAGCGGAGCATCCAGAAACAGACGGCAGGCATCGGCTCCTTCATTCTTTTTTATATATAAAGCAGCGGCTCCCAGTGCGGTTGCCTCCGAAACGGAAGGGACTTGTATAATCTTCCCCAAAACATCTGCCTTGATCTGCATCCAGACCCGGCTGTTAACCGCACCGCCTGCACAACGGACGATTCCGGGGCTTATTCCGTGCCACCGGTACAGAAGGTTCAAAATCCACGCGGCCTGATATTGAATACCTTCCATGATACCCTTTAAAATATGTGCGTATGTATGTCCCATCTTCAGCCCGATGAAATTTGCCCCGGTATCCGGTTTGAAAACAGGTGTCCCCATCCCTGTCAGATATGGAAAATATAATATCTGCGTAGGGTTCATGGGCAGAGATTCCAGCATATCATTCATTTCCTTATAGCTAATCTCTTCTTTCTGGGCTGTTTTCCGAAACCATTCTACCGACTGGCCTGCCGAAGGAATATTTCCCATCCAGAAATACCCGCCGTCTACAAAAGGACCATATATAAATCCACTTCCCTGCTTGAAATCGTCATCTGCCGCCGCCTGTGAGTCGTAATTATCCTTGGGTTTCTGTTTCAATAAACCAATATAAGTCTCAGCCGTTCCCAAACTGTTGCATATGTCCTCTTCCCGATTCTGCAAAAGCGCAAATGCCGCGCACACATGGTCATGGCCTGCAACCGCTGCCAGGATCTCGTCCTGCTTCCTGCATCCAAGCAATCGCTTTATCTCCTGACTGCGTATAGGAATTGCATTTCCGCTTGGTAATACTTCCGGAAAATTAAAAAGTTCTAGCTTATATCCCTGTATCCGTTCTTCATCCCAGCATCCATTTCTAATATCATAAACATAAGTTCTGGCTGCAAAGCTGGGATCGGTAACGAATTCGCCGGTCATTTTCCATGCAATAAAATCACACATGGACAGCCAGACCGCCGTCTTCTGATCGATATGCCTGCTCTGCAATAACCATATGAATTTATAAATACCATATTTAAAACTCCCCCGCAAACCAGTGGAAGTAAAATTACGCTCTTCTTCATCGACCGGCTGTTTTGCAAGTCCCACGGTCCGCTTATCAAACCAGGGTAATATATCTGTTTCTTCTATACCTGTCCGGCGATTCACGATCAGTCCTGCTTCTGCCATACCGGTAATACTGATCCCTTTCACCTGCCCTTTTGCAGGTGCACAAAGTCTCGTCATCTGCTCCTTTACTATTCCCCAGATCACATCCGGCCTGTATACATCGCCCCACTGGTCTTTAGACATAGGGGTCACTTCTTTTTCTATTCCAATGATTCTGCCTGCGTGATCAAACAACACTGATTTAATATGGGTCGTTCCCATATCTATCCCTATTATCATAGCATTATCTTTCATTCTGTTTTATTTTTGCTTCTGTTCGTTTTAACTGTTTGTATATCGCAAATCATACTTTTTAATTTATCAACTCCAAGTGCAGGACTTGTCAGAATCCGATTCTGATCCATGTCTTCTTTTGCGGTAACTGCTGATGCCATAGATGCCTGCGCCAACACAATTACATCCACTTCACCAAGATACTCTTCCACTGCATCAGCAATTTTTCTATCGTGAAGCGCTTTATTTTGAGACATCAGTGCATCATATGCCCCTTCTACCAGAACCGACCGGACACAGACTGCCTTTCCCGCTTCTCTTGCTTTACGTTCAATTAAATTAACGGTAGGATTTAGCGTGGTATTTAGCGTAGCAAATACACCTATTTTTTCACCTTCTGATACTGCCTTTTCTGCCATCGCCTCATCAATCCGAAGCACGGGCACCCCAAGAACCCGATCTGCTTCCTCTGCAAATTCTCCAACTGTAGAGCAGGCGCTTAGAATAATATCCATATCCATTTTCTCAAGAACCTTTGCATATTCCAGCCAGCGCCAGCGTACCAGCTCCGTATCTCTTTCGTCAGCCATATCCCTAAGAATAGAATCGTCCAGTATATTATAAACTTCAGCATCTTCCATTATACTTTTGATCTGTGCTGTCAGACTGTCTACGGTAGCTTTTGTTGTATGTATTACACCAATTTTTTTCATTGTAAACTCCATTTCTGCCTCACTTTCTTATGGCAAGGCTATTTAACTGCACCGCCCACATTCATACCTTCAATAAAATAATTCTGGAAACAGAAAAATAGAATTAAGATTGGTATCATCGAAAGGAAAGAAACTGCCATCAGATAATTCCACTCTGTGTATCCCTGCCCCTTGAATACCTGAAGCCCCAACTGCAATGTATACAGTTTCTGGTCATTTATATACAGCAGAGGTCCCTGGAAATCACTCCATGCTCCTTTGAAAGAAACCAGTGCAATTGTTGCCAGTATAGGTTTAATCAATGGCATCATGAGCTTCCCCCAAATATAGAAGTGTCCTGCCCCATCTACTTTTGCAGCTTCCATCAGCTCATTTGGAATAGTACGGTAAAACTGCCGCATCATAAAAATGTGAAAAGCATTACCTGTAAAAGCAGGAATGATCAGTGGCAGATACGTGCCAACCCAGCCAATCTTCGAAAAAATAACATAGGTAGGAACCAGGGTAACAAAGCCCGGAATCATCATAGTTGCCAATACAATTTTAAACAGCGGTTTTCTTCCCTTAAATTCAATTTTGGCAAATCCATAGGCAACAAAGGAGTTCACTAATACATTTCCGATGATGGTAAACAGTACAATTACCAGCGTATTTAATGTATACCTTGTAAATGGTGCCTTCGTCCATGCTATGGCGAAGTTTTCAAACATTGGTACCTGGGGAATCAGTGTTGGCGGATACTGTGCCACTTCCTGAGGGGATTTCAACGCTGTACAGACCATCCAGATGATAGGAAATAATATGATGACTGCACCCAGACATAAAATAAAAAACATAAACAAATCGGTTACCCGGTCTCTTTTAAATTTTTGTTTTGAACTACTGCCATTTTTTTCTTTCTGTCTAGTCATCATTATCACCTTCCTCGTAATAAACCCATTTTTTAGAACCCTTCTGATTAAATATGGTCAATACCATGATAATCGCAAATAGGAACCAGCACATGGCATTGGCATAACCTGTTTTGAAATTCTTAAATGCCTGATTCCACAGATGCACATTATAAAACAAAAGAGAACCTGCGGGATTCCCGGTTCCGTCTCCGGAGAAGATATAACCTTCCTGGAATATCTGAAATGCTCCGATAATACCGATGGTCAGATTGTAAAAAATAATCGGGGATAACAGGGGTACAGTAATTTTTGTAAACCGCTTAAAACCGCTGGCACCATCAATACTTGCTGCCTCGTAATACTCTGTGGGGATACTTTGCAGCCTTGCCAGGTATAAAAGCATCTGTCCACCCAATCCCCAAAGGTGCATCAGTATGATTGCCGGTTTTGTCCAATTAGGATCGGTAAGCCAGCCCGGACCGGTAATTCCCACAAACTTTAATATTGTATTTACAAGACCGTTCGCCGGATCCAGTAATAACATCCAGAGAAAATATGTACCAACCCCTACCATAATAGATGGCAGATAATATATGGTTCGAAACGTCCGAAGACCGAATATAGACCGGTTTAATATACATGCAACCACTACCCCTCCGATTGTGACAAGGGGAATATTAATCAGCGCATAAACTACGGTATTTTGCAGACTTTTCCAAAAAAGCTGATCTTCGAAGAACATTTTTTTATAATTCGTCAACCCGGTAAAGTCCATCTTCATCATATTATAATCGGTAAAACTGGTGATAAAAGAAAAGATCAGCGGTCCCATAACAAAACAAAGGATTCCAATCAGCCAGGGAAGTATAAAAATATATCCATAAACGCTTTCCCTTGCCTTCATATTCTTAATACCCAGCCTACTCAGTAATTTACCAAACATAAAGCTACCTTCTTTCTTTTTCTAAAAATGACTCTTCAAAAATCAAAGAGCCATTTTAACATTCCACTATATTCCAATCATTACTTCAGGAAATCCTGGAATGCCTTTTGTGCATTTGCCAGAGCATCATCGGTACTCTTTACTCCCAGGGTTCCTTCTTCAATCAGTGGATTGATGATATCTGTATAACCTTTCATATTGTTTGGTGTAACTGCTGCCTTTGTATCTGATAATGCTTCAGAAATTTTTGCAGTAATCGGATCACTTAAAAAAGCACTGTCTTTATCAAAATCTGTCCTGGCAGAAAAATCTCCCAGTCTTTCACATAAGAATTCCTGCATATCTTTACTCGTCATAAATTTAATAAATTCATAGGAGCCTTCCGGATTTTTTGCTCCTTTTGGTATTTCCAGCACAAATCCACTGCCATTTACCGTGTGCCCATTTCCTTCTTTGTATTCCGGCATCTGCATAACCCCGTAATTCAAATCCGGATTTGTCTGCTTTAGAGAGGACACATATGCGCTTGTCTGTAACAGCATAGAAAGTTTTCCGGAAGAAAACGGATCCTGCATACCAGACTTAAATGCTGCGCTCATTTCATTATATGTACTACTTCCATAATGCTGAGTAAACTCGTCAACCCATTTGAAAACATCCTTATTAATATCGGTGTCTACAGACGGATTACCACTTTCGTCATACCAGATCTGTCCCTTATTGGCATTACATACCCAGGTATCCAAACCGCCGTTTCCAAGCAATGGAAGAAATCCTATCCTGTCATAAGCATCTCCATTCTTCTTTTCCAGTTTGTAAGCAGCTTCTTTTAATTCGTCCCAAGTCTTAGGTGGATTTTCAGGATCTAATCCCGCCTCCGTAAAATGATCTTTATTATAATAGATCACTCTGGTATCAACAGAGAAGGGTAATGCATAAACACTTCCATCTTCTCCGGTACAGGCATCTAAGTCTTGTTCAATAAAACTGTCAGCTCCTGTCCCCTCATCTTTTTTCAGAAAATCATCCAGGCTCTCAACCTGTCCCTGCTCTGCACGGAATCGAACTTCCTCCAAAGTATTTGCCATAATATCGGTAGGATTGCCAGCTGCAATCTGTGCTATATTCTTCGTAAAAACATCTCCCCATGGAAGATTCACATATGTAACTTCATATTTTTCCTGTGATTCATTAAACATTTTCACGGCTTCTTCCAGAACCGGTTTTCTTGCTTCTGATCCCCACCAGCCCCAAAACTCTAATTTCTCCCTGTCACCGCTGTCTGCTGTTTTATCATCACTTTCTTTATTTTCACTTCCGGCCTCCGTTTTTGCACCGGTACTATCTGTTCCTCCTGTATTTTTGTCCCCCGAACTGCATCCTGCAAGTGTTGACCCCAAAAGTGTTACTGCTAATGCTGCTGCAATTAATTTTTTCATTGCCATAAGAACCTTCCTCCTGATTTTTATTATTTATTAGTTATATCTCTTTTCATTCATTATATTATCATATATATATCATATTTGCAAGAACTATTTGAACATATTTTGAATATTTATGATATTTTTGTGATTATATGTGGACTATTTGACGAACAACACCTATTACAGCGCTCAATTTCATCGGATAGTACCAATGTTTTTTTCTGTGCAATGATAAACAATCCTGTTTCTTCCGCTATTTTTCATAATATAATCATATTATTTCATTTATTTTCACTTTTTACAATAAAAATATTCACTTTCTTTCCATATTATGATATGATAGACAAGTCTTAACCAAACACTTGTCAGAATAACAAAAGGAGGCGTAGCAATATGATTCCAGAATTGCGCCAGAAAAAAATTATTGATATAATTTCTGAATCCGATATTATATCAACTGAAAAATTAACAAAGCTTTTAGATATTTCTCCTTCTACACTCAGAAGAGATTTAATAAAACTCTCAAAACAAGAAAAAATTATGCTTATGCATGGAGGGGGCATACGGATCCTGCCTAAAAATACTGAAATGAGCATGTACGCTAAAATGGGGCTTCATAAAGAAGCAAAGGATCAAATTGCTAAAAAAGCGGCTTCCCTGATTGCAGATGGGGATGTCATTTATCTGGACCCATCCAGTACAACCTACCAGATGATTCCATATTTAAAGGAATGCAGGGTAACAGTTATTACAAACAGCGTTTCCCATATCGATGAATTAATTCACCATAAGATACCCTGTATTATGGTAGGCGGTACCATTAAGATATCCACTAATTCCTGTATCGGATTGATTGCGGAAAATATACTAAGAGATTTTAACTTTAACAAATGTTTCATTGGAGCCAATGGGTTTAGCATCACTTCCGGCATTACCAATCATGACATTAATGAAAATGTGATCAAAACTCTGGCAGTCCGGCAAAGCTGTCATCCTTATTTTTTAATGGATTCCAGCAAATTTAATGTAATTGCTATGGTCAAACTGGCGAATATCAATGAATATCCAATCATAACGGAAAAATTCATACCGGAACTGAGCAACTATAATAACATAATCTATACAAATGTTGATCTATAATTCAAAATTGTGCATTAAATAATCAACTACACATCAATATTTGACCGAAATCAAACATTTTTTCGAATAAGTTTCTAAAAAAGTTCATTCATATAACTGCAAAATGTGATATAATGGAAAAAAGATTTAATCAAGGAGGCTCACGATTTATGATTCCTGCAATGCGCCAAGAAAAAATACTGAATATTCTCTCGAATGATGAGATTGTATCCGTAGAAGATTTAATGGATGTATTGAATATTTCCATCTCCACCATCCGCCGCGACTTATCTAAATTAGAAAAAGAAAGCAAAATAGTTCTGCTGCACGGCGGTGGTGTAAAACTTGCTCAAAAACCAACAGAACTCAGCATTACAACAAAACTGGATTTAAACAGAGATGCGAAATACCTGATTGCCAAAAAAGCCGTTTCCCTGATTCAGGATGGTGATGTGATTTTCGTAGACCCCTCAAGCACTACCTATCATATGATCCCGTTACTAACGGATAAAAATATAACTGTAATTACCAACAGCATATCACATATCAACCAGCTCATACATTATGGTGTACCATCCATCATGGTGGGCGGAAATATTAAATCCACCACCAATTCATGTATTGGTCCCATCGCAGAATCAACTCTGAAGGATCTTAACTTTAATAAATGCTTCCTGGGTGCCAACGGCTTTACAATCCAGGCCGGAATTACCAATCATGATATTAATGAAAAAGTAATCAAAACTCTGGCACTTCAGAACTCGGCCACCCCCTACTTTCTCATAGATTCCAGTAAATACGGTTGTATTACTATGGTGAAAATAGCTGATCTTGATACCTATCCGATAATTACGGAGTCAGTTTCGGAAGAGTTAAAAGACTATAAAAATATAATACTGGCTTATTAATACTGAATCAGAAAAGCAGTTGCTGCAAATTTTGCAGCAACTGCCGCTGATAGATAACCGATCCGGTTAACGACATCTCATTCTTATTTCGAACATATAAGCTGCGTTACTTATATTTCTCATAGTATTTTTCAGCAGAATTAAAATCCAGGTTGAAACATTTCTGCAGCTTTGCAACAATTCGTTCGGGGATGATACCCTCGTCCAGATTATCCCGTATAAAAACTTTAATGCCTTCTTCCCGGCCTTCTTTTTTCGCCATGTATATGATATGGTTATGATCCCTGATTGCTTTCTCCCTTGATTCGTATTCGTATCTTTTTTGGTCATCTGCACTGATGTTTTTTAAGATCTGATACGCTTCGTTTATGTATTCGTTTTTCTCTGCCATTTCTTTGAAATCCTCCTCCCGTTTTCCGTTCAGGAATTTCGCCCATTGTAATAATTCATTTTCCGGTTCTTCCCAATTACCCAGCTTGGGCAGCTCCAGTACATGCAATTCCAGTTTATCGGAGTATAAGCTCCCCCTCTGATCTTCCCGGAGATGAAAACAGGAATACCATTGATCTGTATCCTGTAAAAATGCAAAATCCAGTATACTGATTTGGATACATTTCACCAGTACATCATAATTATCCCCGCTTACAATCTGGTCTGTGTACATCTTGCAGGCATAAAACAGGGTGCGTTCTTCCCAGCATTGGAAAGGCAGTACCTGCATTTCCAGATCGATCTGGGTGTTGTCATGCATTCGTACCCTTACGTCCAGAATTCCAAGCTTTTCATTTTCTTTTTCCTTTCGCAGGCTTGTATTCAGCAGTACCGTTTCCTGAATGTCCTTTGGATCCATGTTCAAAAATGCGGCAATTAATCCTTTCCTTGCTTTCTCACTGCACATCAGTTCTTTAAAACAAAAATCAACCGTAGGCAGCATAATAAATGGTTCTGTTTTCTCTTTTTCAGTCTGAATATTACTTGTTTTGGGCGAATTTATCATGTTAGTCCTCCTCATACTAAAAGGCAGTAACCTTTGCAGCGTAAGAAGGGTTCGTTCGATTCCAGATATATTATAGCGACTTACGGCAAGCATAGCAATGCCTTATATTTAATTAAATGTCAATTGGAAATCACCTGGCAGAACAGCCAGTTCTTAGAATGTTTTAATACAACTATACTATCACAATAAATTGTTTATTGCAACATATTTTTTCACATAGTTACTTATTAGTTATTAAGTATACTATCATAAGGTCCGCTACCTGCAAAAATAAACCCGTTTGTCATATAGAAAACAAACGGGTTTAATCATAATCAGCACAATATCAATTTTTGTTAAAATTACTTTCTGAGAAAATAATTTTTCTAAAACGGACTAAATTTCTAAATTTCTTTTATCGCAAAATTAAAACTCTGATAATCTCCATTTACTAAAGGAATATTAATTCCCGCATTCATCAGTGCACTTCCCTCATAGATACGGTCTTCATCATTCACTTTGTAGAAGCTGTCCGGTTTTAAACCTTTCACTCTGACTCTGAATAATGCAGGATTCGCATACGAATGAAGCACTACAATACTAAACAGGGATTTGCTGCCATCTTCATTTACAAACTGCCATGCGGCATAATCGCGATTTTCCTCCGGATTGCTCAGCCGGTAATACGTACCGTATTGAATAAGGTCATAATTTTCTTTAAAGAACTGAATCTGCTGCCGCACCGCTTCCCGCTCTTCCTCATCCAACGTTCTTACGTCCAGTTCATAGCCGAAGGTCCCGGCCATCGCCACAGTACCTCTTGTCTCGAGCGGTGTGCTCCGTCCTGTCTGCTGATTGGGGCTGACTGATACATGCGCTCCAACGGTGCTGATCGGATATCCAAAAGAAGTTCCATACTGAATCCGTATCCGTTCGATAGCATCTGTGTCATCACTGCACCAGATCTGAGGCATATAATAGAGCATGCCCGCATCAAATCTTCCGCCGCCGCCAGAACACCCTTCAAAGAGGATATCCGGGTACTTTGTAACAAATTTCTCCATCATGTCATAGAGCCCCAGAACATATCGGTGACATACTTCTCCCTGCCTGTCCTTTGGCAGCAGTGCGGACCAGACATCTGCAAAATTACGGTTCATATCCCATTTTACATATTCTACATTTGCTTCATCCAGAATCTTACCAATGGTTTCAAACAGATAATCCCTGACATCCTGTCTGGATATATCCAGAACCAGCTGGAACCTCTCCAGATTGGGCTTTCTGCCCGGGATGCGCATACACCATTCCGGATGGTTCCGAAACAGGTCACTGTCTTCATTTACCATCTCCGGCTCAATCCAGATACCAAATTTCATGCCCAGGTTATTTATCTTTTTTGCAAGTCCGGTAACACCGGAAGGCAGTTTTGTTTTATTTACAAACCAGTCACCAAGTCCGCTCAGATCATGGTTTCTGGTACCGAACCAGCCATCATCCATAACAAACAATTCAATACCCAGATCCTTGGCACTATCCGCAATAGAAACCAGCGTATCTTCCTCAAATTCAAATTCCGTTGCTTCCCAGTTATTGATCAGAACCGGTCTGCGCTGCTTTTTGAATTTGCTTCGGATCAGATGATCCATATATAGTTTGTGAAAATTTCCGGACAATGTGCCCAGTCCATTTGTACTGAACGACAAGATTACTTCCGGCGTTGTGAACACATCTCCCGGCTCCAGCTTATACCGGAACCCATCTGCATTGATTCCCATAGTAAACCGCGTCTGATTTACCTGGTCTACTTCCACCTGCGCCATAAAATTACCGCTGTATACAAAGGAAGCACCGTAACATTCGCCATATTCTTCCCCTGCATCCCGGCCGCAGATAATCATAAATGGATTCTCATGATGACTGGAGGTACCCCTGGTACTGTCAATCAATACTTTTCCATGGCAGACATTTCTTCTCTGCATAATCCGTTCCATGTTATGTTTTCCATAGAAAGAGATCACATCAAAGTGATCGGTTGTAAAATCAAGGCATGCCGTCAGCGCTCTGTTCAGGTACACCGCATCCTGATTTCCATTTTTAATCCGGCAAGCCCTGGTAATCACATCGTAGTCTTCCAGGACACCGTATAACAGCGTTACTTCCAGATCGGTTGCCTGGTCCTTTAAAACGATTTCCAGGGTCTGGGCTTCGGATTCCTCTGCCCATACTGCCGGCAGTCCCTCCAGGGCATATTTGCCATCGTAAATTTTGTGGGATACATATAGAAGTTCCGTTACCTGGCTTCCGTCCGGATTCTCTGCCTGAAGACAGCTGGAACGGTAATCTCCCATTCCGAAAGTAGAATACTCCTGGGGATAGGTGTCCAGGGAATACCCCCTGTCATTTCCACCTTCGTATGGATTTCCGGAAAATCCTCTGTTAATGCCGCGGATCAGGTAGGATAATTCCATGCTTCCTATTTTAGCCCCGTAATACACATGTATTAAATGCTGATAGCTGCTCACCAGCATCTGATAGGTGGCATTTTTTGTCTGTAAAGTAAAGACTTTCTTTTCCTGGTCAAATGTAACTGCCATTCCATTGGCCTCCTTCTTTTTAATTCGTGTTTTCTACAGCTTACCGCCTGAAGTTGCAATTCCTTCAATAAACTGTTTTTGAAATATCACATAAATAACGATCATCGGAAGGCAGGCGATCAGAGAAGCTGCCATCAGTTCCGGAAATTTCGTTACATACTGTCCCTGCATTTTGGCAAGTGCCGCAGACAGTGTCAGCATGTTTTTATCTGTGTTTACAATCATTGGCCACATCAGATCTTTGAATGCAAATACCGCAGTAAAGATACCCAGCGCTACCATCGCAGATCTGGTTAACGGTGCCATGATAAATAAAAATGTCTGTCCGATATTACACCCGTCCAGTCTGGCTGCCTCTTCCAGATCATTTGGAAGTCCCATGTAACCCTGTCTTAAGAGAAAAGTACCGAATGCCGTTACAAGTCCCGGGAAGACCAGTGCAAAAATAGTATTCATCATTCCCATTTTACTGATCATCAGATACTGAGGGATAATAAAGATCTGTGCCGGAATCATCATCTGGAATAAAACCAGAGAGAACATCAGGTTCTTGCCTTTAAAATGAAGCCGCCCAAATGCGTAACCTGCCATTGTGGCTGTAATCACAGCACATAATACCCTTCCTATGATTAACAATAATGTATTTTTATAAAGCAGCAGGAAATTCATATTGTTCCACACCGCTTTAAAAGCGTCTGTTCTCCAAACCTTTGGAAATATAACAAAAGGGTCTACCTGAGTAGCTTCCGTTACCGACTTAAAAGCGGTTAAAATCATCCAGAGGAAAGGTACCAGCATGGTTATAGAAATTAAAATTAAAATCACATGAATCAATACAGATACTACTTTTTTCTTCGATTCCATTACTTTCCCTCCTTCTAATTATAATGAACCCATTTTTTCTGTGCGATCATCTGGAAAACAGTTATGATCATAATCACTACTAAGAGCAGCACAACGATAGTGGAACCATAGCCGAGATTTTTCTCCGTAAATGAATACCGGTAGAACAGATAAACCAGTGACTGTGTTTTTTCCAATGCGGGATTAGACTTATCCATCACCATGAATATCAAATCAAATACCTGTAATGCCCCGATTACCCTGGTCACCAATACAAAGAAGATGGTAGGCGAAATCAGCGGGATGGTAATGTGGAAAAACTGTTTGATTCCCGTTGCTCCGTCAATTTCTGCCGCCTCATAATAATCATGAGGTACTTCCTGCAGACCGGACAAAAACAACACCATATTATAACCGATAATGGACCATACACCCACAACTGCGATGGCAAACACCGCAATCTTCGGGTTAGAGATCCAATTAGTATCTGTTCCGGTCAGATTATTAATCAATCCAAAGTCGGAATTATACAACCATCTCCATACCATAGCAATCGCAGCAGGTGCGGCAACCATCGGCAGGAAGAAAATTGTTCTGTAGACACTGCGCCCTTTCATCTTACGATTGAGCAGAACAGCCAGTACAAGTGCAATGGCAATGGAAAACGGAACTTCCACAATTGCGTATTTAAAAGTATTTAATAACGCCTGCCACACCTGTCCGTCACCAAAAAGTTTCATATAGTTATCTGCACCAACAAATATATTTCCCTTACCAAAATCTCCGGTTTTAAAAAAGCTCTGGTAAATAGTCTGTACGATTGGAATAATATTCAATACAATTAGCCCGATCATCGTAGGCAATATAAACGCCCATCCCCAAAGGAACTCGTTGCGGGCGCGGGAAGTGCCTTTTACTTTTTTCTTAGACATATGTCCCAACTCCTTTCGTCTTTAATTCTATGGCGGTACAGCAGACCTGCCATACCGCCATAATCACACATATTTTTATAAATATCCAAACTGGCTTACGATAGTCCCAAACAAGCAGTTTACAAACATGCTCTAGATCACACTTTACTCCTCTGCTAAAGATGCATTCATTTCCTCTGCGATCTTCTTACAGGTTTCTGCCATGTCTGCGTTGCCTGCCCATACTTCTTTTAAAAGCTCATTAGTTTTGTTTTCCCAGATTACTGTGGATCTGGAATAAGGCCGGATTACCATGTCATCTCGTACATCTAAATATGCCTGTAAATTAAACTCAGGCGCTGATTTAACCCAATCTTCGGATGTTCCTTCATAAGCAGACATAGTAACACCTAATTCAGCCTGTTTCTTCTGAGCAGCTTCTGTTCCAAGGTATTCAATCAGCTTCCATGCATTGTCGGTATTTTTGCCATTTGCAGATGCTGCCCATCCAAGTCCGTTGTATACGGAACATCTTCTTCCTGATTCCGCATCCTTTGGCATAATAGCCACATCCAGATTCTCTTTGGCATAATCATCATCTTTGAAACTGGAAATCATCCAGGAACCCTGGAATGCCATCGCCAGCTGTCCGGATCTCAGCAATACATCCGGTCCGTTCTCAGAAAGTGTCTGGCTGCTTGGCATAGAACCGTCTTTGATCAGCTGCTCAACATACTGCATAGCCTTAATGGTATTCGGATCATCATATCCTGAAGTCTTCTTGTCATCCGATATTACTTTTCCGCCCATATCATAAATGATATTGTAGTAACCTTCGTGGTTTGTATCACTCTTCATTCCCAGACCATACTGTGATCCGTCTGCTTTTGTCAGTTTCTTCGCTGCTTCAGCAAGGGTATCCCATGTCCATGTATCATCCGGATATGCCACACCGGCTTCGTCAAACATAGTTTTGTTATACCACAGTGCTATCGTATCGATGTCTTTTGGTACCGCATAAACATGGTCATTATAAGAATAAAGTTCTTTAATATCTTCCGGGAACTTACTCATATCCAGTTTATCACTATCCTTGATTTTATCTGTAAGATCAAGGAGCATATCATTTTCCATATATCTCTGTGCTTCGTTGGAATGCATCCAGAAAACATCCGGCATAGAGCCGCCCTGTGCTCCTGCTTCCAGCAGTGTCCAGTATTCATTCCAGGTAACAACCTGAATCTGTGTGGGAATTCCTGTCTCCTTTGTAAAATCATCCATAATCTTCTTTAAGCCCGGCTCCTGATAAGTATCCCAGATCATAACCGAAAGCGCATCTCCCGAAGCATTTTCATTGGTTGATGCATTATCTCCTGCTGCAGATTCCTTCGTGGTGTTGTCTGCAGCATTTCCGTCCCCTGTATTTCCTGTACTGCCGCAGGCTGTAAGGGATAATCCCATCATACCTGCCATAACAAGTGCGCATGTTTTTTTCCATTTTATCATTTTCTATATCTCCTTTTACCTTAATATAACTTTGTATGTTTTTATTTCAATATACTGTTTTTGTTTCTATTATCAAGTCTTTCAGCATATCATCAAACTTATTATGGGAATTATAGAGTCTGCAGCCTTATATTTCCAGCAATTTGACTAATACGCCTTTTTCTATGTGACTTATATTAACACTTTACACAAACCTTGTACATGCGGTGGTATTATTTCATTTATACCTTTATGTGTCATTTATACTCTGTCGTTGACGCTAGGACACATAATGGTATATAATACAAAGAATAAAATCTGAAAATAAGGAGCCAAAAGATGCGCGACTATCTTTTTTTAAGCAATGATTTTTTCGATATTACCATTTATCAATATGGCTACCAGCAATGTGAACCATTTCATACCTTTGGACCAGCGATGAGAAACCATTACCTGATACACTATATCATTTCAGGTACGGGCGTTTACCGTGCCGGCACAGAAAAATCGGAAGCAGAATACCATCTCCATGCAGGCCAGGCATTCTTGATCGAGCCAAACAGAGTCATTCATTATACTGCTGATGAAAAAGATCCCTGGGAATATATGTGGATTGAATTTGACGGATTAAAAGCAAAAGAATATGTAAATCATGCAGGTCTGTCACATGAATCACCGGTTTACAATTCCATAAATGAAGAAGGAAAAAAGAAAGTATATGCATATTTAAGTTATATCATTGACCATCCGGATTCCCCTGCCCCTGAGATTATGGGCTATACCTATCTGTTTTTTAGCGCATTGATCGAAAGTTCTAAAACCGCAAGGGCACTTCCCAAAAATGATATCAAGAAATTTTATATACAGTCTACGGTAGATTTTATTGAGAATTATTACATGAAAGATATTTCCGTGGAGGATATGGCAGCTAATCTGAGCCTGAACCGCAGCTATTTCAGCAAGCTTTTCAAAAAAATGACACAAAAAAGCCCACAGGAATTTTTAATCACATACCGCATTCATAAATCCTGTGAGTTTCTGCGTTCCACTGATATGACCATAGCCCAGATCTCTCCTCTGGTAGGCTATGCCAATCAATTTCATTTTACACGTGCATTTAAAAATATAATGAATATATCTCCAAATGAATGGAGAAAACGCAACCGTTATTAACAAAGTTTAGAACATATTATAATTTTATTTTGTATTGCTGCTTGTCGGAATACATTCGTTCGTCTGCTTCCCTGAACAATGTTTCCGCATCTTTATTGCTGGTACCTCTGACTGCAGAACCACTGGCAATAGAGATGTCATGGCAGTGCACTTTATTATAAATTCTAATCCGTTCCTTCAGTGCTCTATCCAATTCAGCCAGGTCAGCATCCTCTTTCTGTATCGCAACCAGGAATTCATCACCTCCGATTCTATAGACATCTCCTACACCGCCGTATTCCAGCTTAATACATTCTGCCGCCCCTTTAATTACATCATCACCGGACTTATGCCCATATAAGTCATTTGTCTGCTTTAGGTTATTTAAATCCAGCATAACAAATGCAAGCGGGGCTTTGTGCTCCTGGTTTTTATCCTTCTCTTTTTCCTCTTCCATAAATTCATCAAAGGAAATGCGGTTCAAAGTCTGTGTCATCATATCCGAATACGCCATTTTCTCATAGAGTTCAAACTGCGTCTTCTCCTTCAGATAGAGAAACAGTTCTTCATAATTTAAATAAATCAGAATAACAAGAAAGACGATCAGTCCATATATGAAAAACTTGCTGTTATCCTCCATTGGATTGGTATAGAAACGGATCAGTGCAATAATTGAAAAAACAGTCAGACACAGAATTGCATATAACATCCCTTTTGCTTTCCTGGAATTCATCTTCACCGCTTCATATATTAAAAATGCCACCAAAATGATAATCACCAAAAACATCATCGTATGCGTAATAATCAGCATCTGCGGGAAATCAGCTATATTACCCATGTAAAGAAGACTCTGGACAATCATATTTACCCATAATACAGTTTGTATCTGCTCAATATATTTACCTTTTTTTTCACATATATTCTTTACAAAAGATAAAATATAGACAGGCATTGCCATAAAACTGATAAAAGAGAGGATACATAAGGCCACGCTGTTCCCGATCATAAGCTGTGACAATTCCGAATCGGACCAAATCCACACCGAAGATATCACCATGAATAATCCCAGATATAAAAATGAATCAAAATTATAATTAAACTTTTTGATATACAGCCCGGAATAAACGACCAGCAGCACAATACCAAATAACAAAAGAAATAAGATACAGCCAATCTTTCCTACATTGCTGTATAATACTTCTGTAACATATGCCCCTGTCGTTCCTATTTTAACCGAACCAACTCCTCCCGATAAATTTTTATAGGGACGCTCTAATTCTATGGTAATATCCTTACCGCTGTCCTTTGCAGATACCGGTATCTGGCAGGAAATGTACCCCAGCATATTCCCCACAGGAGGCTTTGTATCAAAACCATATTCATAGACACAATCCTGTCCGATATTCACCCTTACCGTTTGATATCCATTATTAAATATTATTTTTTCTCCATCTTTCACCTGGGGAAGCTGATTTTTAAGCTTTATGTACCCTGATTCATTTTTCAGTTTAAATGGAAAATGAACCGCTTCTCCCTCTTTTCCTTCCAGCTGCCAGCCATCCTGAAATAGCCTGCATTTCTCCACCTTCGGACGGACATCCGGCAGAGCTGATGTATGAATTACATTTAATAACATAGTAATCAACAGTATACCGGACAGACATGTTAATATTCTTCTAAATGTATTTTTATTTTTTTTGTTCATATATACCTGCTCCGTTATTCCTGAATCTCATTGAACAATACTTCATTCAAATGTAAAGACTCAACTTTGTGAACGTATCTTCTTTAAGATATTTTATCACACTCAACAACAAAACACTATATCATTTAGTCCCCCAATTTCACATACCGAAACTTTGGACTTTTACCCTTCTGTATAATAAGATAAATCAGAATCCATACCACACTGTGAACCAGCAGAATTACAATATTCATGCCTGCCTCTTCCATCCTGCCATGAAGCAAATCCATAAGACCGTAAAATGTTGCGCTGGACGGCAGCAGATACGATAACCCCCGTACTATGCTCTCTTCCGGGGCCACCAAATAGCAGACGATCGGCGGTGCGATAAATATTATCATAACAATTTTCAAGTACACAATGCCTACCATAAGTCCATCTGCTATCCGCCCGATAAATACCCCCGCCAATGCTGAAATAAAGGCAGAAAAGATGATCAGAAGCAGTATCCCGGGAATCCCGGATAACTCCGGCCGCATGCAAACCCATGCCGTCAGAATTGTGGAAACCATGCCTCCGGCAAACCCCAGCAGGATTTTCTGCAGCAGATAATTCGTCGGTGTCATAGGCAGTATTTCATTAATCAATGCCACCCCATCCTCTTTTTCCCCAATGATACTCATGGCATTAAAAGTACATCCCATAAACATAGCCGTCACCATTGTAATGACAATCAACAAAGATTTTAACACATTGCTGTCACTGGCGTTTGGAAGATTTTTCACATTCCCGTCTTGAAATGAACCGCGGTTTTCATAGAGATTCGGAAGGGAATCCGCGATTTTAACACTGACACTCAGTTCATCTCCTGCCAGCATCGTCTGAATGCCATCTCCATTCTGCATCACCCCAATCATTTGAGACGAGGGCTCCAGAATCTGTGCTTTTAGTTCCTGAATACTTCCAAACGGTGTTACGATTCCGCTTTCTTTAAGCCAATCTACCGTTTCTTTCGGCAAATCATTTCCGATGATACCAAAAGATATTTCATTTACAGCCGTAAAACTTGCTGCAGATATAAAATGAATGGCAATTCCAACAATGATCGGCAGTAAAAATGAGAGGATACACATTTTATCTTTACTGATATTTTTCAGCTGATATTTTAATCCGTTCATTCTATCCCTCCTTTGTCATTTCCCGGCTTAAAACTCTCCGGGCAAAATAAAACAGCAATCCAATGGCAGCGATACATACAAGATAATAAATGCTATTTGCGTTAGGAGTATTAAAATAAGCATTCTTCATAGCCATAAACAAATGGTACATTGGATGAAAGTCTATCCATCCCCAGGATACATTTGTCTGCCCTGCAAGAAAAACCGGGGTAGTAACAAATATAGCTAACACCAGATAGAGTAATGAAAACTGCTTAAAATCAGGAATCCATACGGCACAGAGGAAACCGGCCAAAGCCATAATGGTAGAAAGTATCCCCACCTGAAGCAGCACATCCGGCATTACAGCCAGCGCAGAAGGAATCCCTAAATTGAAAATCGTCAGTAATACTGCAAATAGCAGGTCGGACAGGAAAAATAATAACAGCTTAGAACCTATAAATGCAGCTTTACTTATAGGCAGAATGCTATGAACACGGATCACCCCCATCTGCTTTTCTTTAAACAAGGTTGATGCAACACCCAGGAAACCTACCGCAGCCAGTTCGAAAAATAAGAACTCACTGGTGATCTCACGGCGGTTTTTCATTTCTTTATTATTGGTTCCGATTACCACGGCACGATTACCACTGGTATTTGAAATCAGTGACCGGGCATAAGCAGCCCGATAATGGTCTGCCTTACTGCTTCCGGAGCTGGTCATTATGATTTCCAGTGAATCTCCACTGGCATCAATCCCCACAGAGTACCCATCCAAGCAGACCTTCTGCAGCTCTTCTTTTGAATTTACCACGGTTACATCCGCTGATGCATTGAACTGGTTTCCCATAGGGTCAAATAAGTAAACCGGATAAATATCCTGGTCGGTCTTCACATAGACGAAGTTGATATAACAGGTATACAGGATCAGTGATCCCAGTGCCAACAGGAAAAACCTGCTGGAAAGCATCATTCGGAAATCTTTTTTAAGCAAAGACAGAAAACTGTTTACCATCAGGTCAGCCCCCTTCCCGTATATTGGATAAACATATCCTCCAATGTGGGTTCTTTGGAGTGGATGCTGATGATCTCATCATGGGGAAACGGAATTCCGGTTTCTAACTCCAGCGGCAGAATCATCTTGCTTTCCCGTTTTCCAAGATACAGATACTCTACAACAATTTCCTTACTGCTGTTACGCTCCTTTAATTTCTTAGGCGTATCAAGTGCTGCGATAGTTCCATTGGAAATAAATGCGACTCTGTCACAAAGCAGATCTGCATCGTGCATATTGTGGGTGGTGAGAAATACCGTCGTTCCCTTCCTGCGTTCCTCTTCTATAATATTACGAAATAAAACAGCTCCCGCCGGATCCAGTCCACTGGTAGGCTCATCCAGGAACAAAAGCCTGGGATTACTAAGCAAGGCACGCGCCATACTCACCCGCTGACGCATACCTTTGGAATAAGTAGACACCTGCTTTTTCAGATAATCCGGCTTAAATTCCAGTTTTTCCAGAAGTTCACCTATATCGCGCCGCTGCTCTCTGGGATAAAATGATGCAAAGTAATTCAGATTATCCAATGCACTTAAATTGGCATATAAGTATGGGAACTCAAAAAGCACGCCAATCTTTTGATGAAATTCAGTAGGATCCAGTGACGGATCCTTTCCAAATAGAGATATCTCCCCTCCATATCCTTTTAAAATCCCGGTCAGTATTTTTTGTGTCGTAGATTTACCTGACCCGTTTGGACCAAGAAATCCAAATATTTCTCCTGTTTTCACCTTAAAATCAAGCCCGTGGAGTGCCTGTTTATTTTTACTGTAAGAAAACGTCAGCTCTTTTACCGCAATCATTCTTCATCCCCCCACCGATTTCTTCTGCTGTCCTTGTGTTCCTTTTGCTTTCTGCTCCACCACTTCATAAATTTCACCTTGGCGGGGATAATCACCGCTGCGCCTGCAAGAATTAACAGCCACCAGTACCATTCCATATCTAAAAACTTCATTATAAAACCTCCTTTTCTAAAGCGGGACAATTCTCAAACACATTTTAGAAAACGAGGTTGAAGTTGAAGTGTGGCTGCTGTGAAATCGGTGTGAAATAATTTTAATGACTATTCTTATTTTGTAACAAAGGTGGCACAAAGGCCGGCCGCAAACTGTGCCAGGATTAGTCCTGTTAATCCCCATATGTTTGTAAAGACAAACAGGAACTGTTGATAATGCTGCCGTGACCTTACTTTAGGACGCACTTACCACGAGTTAAATATTGATAAGGAAGTTTTTCCTACAAGGCGGTGTAGCATTAAACTATGCCGCCTTGCTTTGCAGGACGGCGTTTGCTTTTACCGTCAGGATGGCCCGAATTTTTCTGCTTGTATCGCGTGCGTAAAAATCGTTCTCGACATTATTCAATGGTTTTCGACAATATTTCTCGACCGCGAATAGCCGCAATATACCAATAAGGTAAATTAAATTTGTTCCTCAAAATTGGGATTCATCGGGCTTAACTACTCTGCGACTATGAAGCCGATTTACGCACACTGACCTCTGCACAGACCAGCCCCGCTATATGCTCCGCCGTTTCATTTGTCAACCAAAAGAACATTCCGTCATTACGGCACTTTTTATGTGTTTCGCCATTCAAGGCATAAACAAAACCCTTCACGCAGGTATCACTACAAGCATTGGGGTCAATCAGTCTCTTACAATCACGAGAAGTAGTCATTTCCTTTTGCATATCAGCAGGCAGAGAAGCAAGTATGTCCTCATACTTGCCGGCGTTGTCACCTTAAATCCGCGCCAAAATACCCGACTTTCTAAAAACCCAATTCATTACTGTTTTCTTTTTTAACTGGTATGAAGCAGTATAACCGCTCTTTACTTCCTTGATGACAAGGTCACACCCCTGTTCAATAAGTTTATTATTAAGTTTCTCTACAAACGCTTGATGTTCTGGCGTAACTGCCATTAGAAACTCATTAAACGAAACCTTTTCTTTTGCCATTATCTTTTTCCTCCACAAATTCCAATCTGATAATTACGCAAACTCTGCTATCACTATCTCGTTTCCGTCAATATCTTTTAAGGGAACCTCGTAAGTTCCCCAATTATCTGCAATTGGCCCATCCCAATAATCATGAATAGTAATTACCTTTTCCATAGCCCCACCCCCCAAAACACTGTCTACAAAAGCATTATACTAAACTATCAAGAAAAAAGCCATACGTCCCCCATAAAGCAGGGCATTATAAACGATAAGAGGACAGCCATTTTATAAAAGCTTATCCTCTTAAATAACTTTTAATATGGTAGTCTTGTCATATTTTTGCGCCAATTTTTACTTGCTGCTAAAAGGATTATGCCCGCAAACGCGTATGGTTGCTGGCCATTCTAGCTTTTTTGCTTTTCGCCAACAGCTCCGGCGTTGAGTGGACGCCCTTGCGGGCAGAGTGGAAATTCCGTTTTCTCTAAAAGTCCAGCGCAATTTTACTACCCTTTTAGCCAGGATCTTTGCTGATACTACACAATCCAAATCTGTATTTTGAATTGAAAACAAAATATTTTTGATGTATAATGTTATTTATCATGCGACTAATGAACTGTTTCGTAAAATACACAAGGTGTTTTAATGGATTGGAGGACTCCCTTTGAACCACAAATTACTGAGAGTGACCTGTCTGCTGTCATCCACGATTATGCTTCTCTCCGCCTGCTCCAGTCAGACACAGGAGAATGAAGCTCCTTATCAGGAAGCACAGCGATATGAGTGGGGCGAAATCACAGGCCGGACAATTACCGTATGGGGAGACCGGGATGATCTGTCCCGTCCTTATATGGTAAACGCGTTTAAAGATTATCAGGAGAAAACCGGTAATCTTATAGAGGTGGTTCCCCTTACAAAGAGTGAACTGAACAAAGAGGTTCCGCTGGCGTTTTCAGCAGAAGGGGCGGAACGTCCCGACATGTTGCTCGCTTACGGCGGGACCAACGTGGAGAACCTGAATCCCGACGAAAACTTTTACGATTTTACAGACGCGCCCTGGATCGATGACCTTTCGGACACCGCGCTTACGCAAGCCGTTTTTAATGGAAAAGTCATAGGTCTGCCGCATGGCGAAGCGTCGGTTTCCGGTATGCTGTATAACAAAGAGGTTTTTAAAAAATATAATTTGGAAATCCCCAAAACGCAGGATGAATTTTTGGATGTATGCGAAACGCTGCTCAAAAATGGCGTGACGCCGGTTTATTTGCCCTACGCAGAAATCACCATGCTTCTGTATCAGTTTCCTATGGACAGCTTTTTACAGGATCAGTCCGTTTTGGACGGCCTGAATAACGGAACGCTATCCTATGCAGATGTTCCGGAAATGAGAAAAATTGTGCAGTGGTATAAAACCATGTCTGACCAGGGCTATTTTGGCAAGGATTATCTGGGCAACGACTGGAACGGCATGGACCAGGCGCTGCAAAACGGAAGCTATGCGATGATGCTGTGCTGGGACACTTGGCTTTATACCAGCTATACGGGAGACCCTTCCAAAATCGGCATCATGCCCGCTTTTATGGGTGTTCCCGAGGATGGCTGTTTTGAAAGCGCGAACATCATCCTGTGCCTTGCAAGCAAAGAAAGCTCCCAGCTGGATGTTACACTGGATCTGATTAATTTTATGGCGGATCCCTGCAACTATAACAGGCACTACGAGGGCATTTACACAGCGCCCGTGTTTAACGACCAAAGCGGCAGCATTACAACGCCCCAATATATGGAGGCGGAACGGCTGATTAACAAGCTTTTTTATCCGTCCACCGCTTGGTCGCGCGTGCGTGGGTTTTCTCAGATTGACGCCTCCTACATTCAGCAGTATATGCAAAACGAGATCTCTTTAGAGGATTGTTTAACGGCAATGAATGATGCCAGACTAAAACGTATTCATTTTGGAACATAAAAAATCATGATTTAATAGCAATAAGGGGGTATTTCTTTGTCTGGCAAGAAGAATACAAGTGATAAACGCAATCGTGTGATGATCGCATCGGCTATTTTGGTGGCTTTCCTCATTGTTTTTATTTTGGTCATCTCATCCTATATTATCCGCTTTGACAGGGAATTGGAGGCCGAAAACCGGACACGTCTGGACGAGGTATCGTCCTATACAATTTCTCATATGACCAGTGCTGTTGCCGAAACCCAGGATGCGCTCCAGGCTGTCGCCTCCGCCGTTAGTTCCATCGAGTCGAATACCACCAAAATGGAATATCTCAACCAAATTGCCACACAGTACAATTTTGCTTATATCGGCTGCGCTGGTACGGATGGAATGCTCTACTCAACCATGCCGTCTGAATCGGTGGACATCAGCGGGGAGGAATATTTCAAATCAGCCCTCCGCGGGGAAAGCAGCATTTCAAACCTGACCAGAAAAATTTTTCGGGACAGGGCCGCCAGCGGTATTTTGCTGTCAGTACCCATGGGAAAGGATTCCCCCAAGGGCGCGCTGGTCGCCATGATGGAGATATCGCACTTGAGCGCCGCCCTGAGCCTTGAAAGCTTTGGAGGAGAGGGGTATTCCTATGTCATTGATAAAAATGGAACGATTATCATGCGCACCCAAAGCCTCGATTTTAACAATTTGTTTAAAGCGTGGAGAACCGCAAAGTTTACCAACGGAACCAGCTATGAGAATTTTCTCGATGATCTAAGCAACAAGCGCAAAGGGGTTTTATACTACAGCTATTTGGGCGTAAAGAAAGTAGCCTATTATGCCAATATCCCGTTTAACGACTGGTATCTTATAAACATCGTATCGGAAGAAGTCGTCTCCGGTAAAGCGGACAGCATGACAAAAGAGATGGTCTTTATCGGCGTGGCTATTCTGCTGGGTTTCTTTGGGCTCTTGCTCTTAGCACTGCGGTCCTATGGCGTCTCTCAGGATAGTCAGCAGGCCAACAGCGCCAAGTCGGCGTTTCTGGCGAATATGAGCCATGAAATTCGAACCCCCATGAACGCGATTGTCGGCATTAGTGAAATATTGCTGCGGGATGGCTTGACTGCAGGCCAGCGCAGCAAGGTGCTGACCATTCTTAATTCCGGAAAAGGCCTTTTGACCATTATCAACGATATTTTGGACCTGTCCAAAATAGAGGCGGGGAAATTCACCATTGTCGAAGAACCCTATGAGCTGGAATCCATGCTGTACGATTTAACCATGATCGCGGCGGTCCGTATTGGCGAAAAGCCCATTGAATTTATGGTGGAAATTGATCCGCTGCTCCCGCGCAGCTTTGTGGGGGATATGGGCAGAGTCAAGCAGATTCTAATAAACATCATCGGAAACGCCATCAAGTTTACAATCAATGGCAGCATCCGGCTGATTATAAATGGGAAACAGGACAATGGGCAATGGCTTCTGGAGATGGAGGTTCGGGATACCGGAATCGGTATTCGTACCGAGTATCTGGATAAGCTGTTTGCAAGCTTTACGCAGGTGGACACCCAGCGCAACCGCAACATTGAGGGCACCGGGCTGGGGCTGTCCATATCGCAGGGGCTGTGCAGGATGATGGGCGGTGCGATTACCGTGACCAGCGAATACGGCAGGGGATCCTCCTTTGTAGTGACGCTCCGCCAAGGAATCGATGGCGTGGAACCTGGGATCATTGTGCCTGACCCAGCCCGATACAGGCTGCTGGTGTGTGAGCCCTCGGATATTCTGCGGGACTATGAAAGTGCCTGTATTGACAAGCTGGGCCTGCGGTACGATATTTGCCAATCGGAGGACGAGTTGATCCGGAAGGCCGCACAGGGCGCATATACGCACATATTGGCGTCCAGCCAAACACTGAGGCTGCTGCCGGCTGGTGAGGAGGCGTTGTCGCAGCGGATCGCGATATACCGGCTCAATGAACATGCGTTTATCGATACGGCATCAAGTAATATCTTTATTCCGATGTTCCAGTTACATCTGCCCTACCTATTGCGAGGCACTTCAGAATGTATTGGCAGTCCTAAAAATATAGGTGTGGTGGTCGGAGAATTACGCCAGATGCCCTATGTCTCCATTCTAATCGTGGACGACAACATCGTCAATATTCAGGTGGCAAAGGGCCTCATGGAGCCTTATCACATGCAAATTGACTACGCTGTTTCCGGAGAGGAATCCATCCAGCGCGTGGAGGCGGGCGGCTATGACCTTGTGCTGATGGACCACATGATGCCCGGCATGAGCGGCATTGAAGCTCTGCATCAGATTCGCGCCCTTTCCAAGGAAGGATGCGGGACGCTTCCCATAATCGCGCTGACCGCCAACGCGACCAGCGACGCGCGCAGCATGTTCCTGCAAGAGGGATTTGACGATTTCCTCTCCAAGCCCATTGAAATGCAGAAACTTAACGAGGTTTTGCGAAAATATCTGAAAGACCTGAATGAGTCGCGTGCGGCGGCGCACTCGGAGGGTCCCCCTGTGCAGCACGCGGATGCGCTCTCGTCAATCTGGACTGATATTGGGTTTGAGAATATGACCTACGGCGAGGTAGATTTTGGAAAAGGGCTGGCGATGGTGGGTTCCCTCACCGCCTATACCGGCATTCTGTCAACCTACCTGCGTTCCACCAAGGAAAAGCTCCCCGCCCTGATAGAGTGGTTGGAAACGGACAAAAACCGCTTTGTCATTGAAATTCACGGGCTAAAGGGAGCCAACGCCGCCATCGGTGCAGTGCAACTGTCGGGATTAGCGGCAGAAATGGAATTGCTGGGTAAAACGGATCGGTTTGACGGCATTGGGAAGCTACTGGCTGTTTTTACTAAGAGGAACGAAACGGCTTTCCACGAGATCGAAGAATTTCTTACGCAGTCCACCGCAACTGTCCCCCAAATCAGATTTGGGCAGGAAGGAGACGGCAGAAAGCATATCGTAGTGGTGGACGACAATCCAGTCAATTTGGATTTGGCGGAAAGCGTTTTGCAGGTGGATTACCGCCTGACCAAGCTGGAATCCGGCGAGGCGCTGCTGGATTTTCTGAAGCAGAAGAAACCGGATATGATCCTGTTGGATATTCAGATGCCGGGGCTCAGCGGCTACGAAACGCTGGAACAGATCCGTCAGCGCAAGGAATGGAAAGACATCCCCGTTATCTTTTTGACTGGGCAAAACGATGTCCAGAGTGAGCGCATGGGCTTCCGCCTGGGTGCAAAGGACTTCATCCGGAAACCCTTTGACCATGTGGTCATGAGCGCCCGCATCAAATCTCAGATGGAACTGTATCAGTATCAGATGGAGCTGCGGGAAATCATTTGTGAAAAAACCACGGAGGTTGAGGAACTACAGCATGTTATTACCATAACCTGGGCGGAAATCATTGAATCCAGAGATGGTACCACAGGTAACCATGTTCGTCATACTACAAATTATTATGAGGCATTACTGAGGGTGGTATATGAGACTCCCGCTTATCAGGAGGTCTTAAGCAAAGAAAGCATACCAGATTTGCTTCGCGCCTCCGCCCTACATGATATTGGCAAAATAGGCATCAGCGATACGGTACTCAAAAAACCCGCCGCGCTCAGCAAGGAAGAATTTGATTACATGAAGACTCATTCGCAGATCGGCGCGGATATGATTCAAAAGATTATCGACAGAAGCCGTGCGGACCGCTTTTTACTTTACGCGCGGGACATGGCGCTGTATCATCATGAGCGGTGGAACGGCACCGGCTACCCCTGCGGGCTGAAAGGAGACGAGATTCCGCTTTACGTTCAGATCCTGACGATCGCGGACATCTTCGATGCGCTGACAGCTGTGCGCCCCTATAAACGAGCATTTACCTTTGGGGAGGCACTTGAGATTATGAACAAGGACCGCGACATCATTTATTCGCCTGAGCTACTCGATGTGTTTCTTGCACACCAGGAGACTTTCCAGAAGATGTTGGACAACAAGGAACTTTGATGATCAGCAAAAAGCTACAGAAAGCGGAATGAAACGCAGGAATACTAATTACTTGTGACTAGGCAACACTATCATAGGAAAGACGTCTTACATTTTCTTCGTTCCTTACTAATTGGTGACTTTCTAAAAATGAGCGCAAAAAAGAGGTATCGTGCCCCTTAAAATAATGGATATATGCGTGTATTCATGTCACCCAATAGGAGCTATAAAAGTCCGTATTCATGGGCGTTACAGACACTGAAATGCCAAGGGCAGGGACTTTATACACCTACCCATCAAAATGGCATTCTACTGCGTGACAAAACGAGCGCACCGCCGCTTTGACGATACGCTCGTTTTTCCACACACTGTTTGTCAGCCGTTTTATTAGGTTAATTGTTACGTCCTTATCCCTATTTAACGTGCCCCCTGTAAACCTCTTTTTTAAAAGGAAACAGCGGTATTGCCCCCTCCCCCCAAAGACCAACCGCCTTCTTCAGAGCCATCATTGGAATCGGCTGTTGAATAATTACTCCATAATAGGCATTGCAAAATAAAATTCCACTCCGTCCGTACAATTGTTAACACCATAATCCATATCCTGCATAGCCAGTATCTGCGCCACAATCGCAAGTCCCAGTCCTGAACCGTTGTGGTTTGCCCGGTTACTCTTATAAAATTTCGTCCAGATTTTTGAAAGCTGCTCTTCCGGAATCGTCATTCCCTGATTATAAATGGAAAAGTACAGCTTAGAGTCCGCAACGTGAACAGAGATCCTTATGATCCCACCAGGTATCACGTTCTTTTTCCCATTAATAATCAGATTATCCAATACCTGCTCCATTCGTCCCTTATCCGCATTGACATAAACCTTTTGCCCCGGCAGCTCATACTCCAATTGAAAATCATCGTCCGGAATATCCATTAACAGCCTGCCTCCAACTGTTTCCGTAAATTCTATAAAATCAAAACGTTCCGGCAGAAGCTTTACTGCACCGGCTTCTAATGCTGACAGATCCAGTAACGAAATGATCATCCGGTTCATAAGCTCTGTTTCAGAAACAATGACCTGGGTATATTTCTTTTGTTTTTCCAGATCCGTTTCATCCTGCAGGCCTTCTGCATAGGCACGAATCACGCCTAACGGCGTCTTCATTTCATGAGACAGATGATCTGTCAGTTCTTTACGCTGGGCAAGGAGCTTTTGTTTTTGGTCTACATCCTTTTCCAGTTGGGCATTGACGCTTTCCAACTGCGAAAGTGACTGCTGCAGGTTAGACGCAAGCGTATTTAAGCTGACTGATAATTCTCCGAACTCATCATCGGATTCGATCGTACATGCCTGGGAAAAATCTAATTTTGCCATTCGTCCTGCTGTTTTATTGAGTAAATCTATCGGATTTGTAATATATCGGCCTAATAAATAATTAACGCCCAGGATTGTACAAAGCATCAGGAAAAACCATATGACAGAAGCAGCGGCACTGCTCACCGGCAATTCTTCCACCAGAATATAGAAAAAAACAATTGCCCCACCAGCTGCTTTCGAGAGAAAAAAGACCTTTTTTCTTACGGTGCGAATCCCGAATAATTCTTTTACCTTATTACATCTATTCATAACGATCCCTCAAATTTATAACCGGAACGGATAAGTGTAACGATGAGACTGCCTTCACTTCCCAACTTTTGCCGCAAGGTCTTAATATGGGTATCTACCGTACGGCTGTTTCCTTCAAAATCATATCCCCAAATCCGGTTTAGAAGCTGTTCCCTGGAAAATACCTGTCCTTTGTTCTTCATAAATAAGTGCAGTAATTCATATTCCTTATGGGTAAGTTCTATCCCCTTCCCATCCACATATACCTCGTGGGATCCCGGTATTAGCGTAATCTTCCCTGCATTCACAAAATCTGTCGCTACCATCAGTGAACGTTTTAAAAGTACATTCACCTTTGCCAGCAGTACCCCTGGACTAAAAGGCTTCGTCATATAGTCATCTGCACCATAGCTGTATCCCCTTAGCTTATCTTCTTCCTCTCCTTTTGCTGTGAGCATTATAATAGGCATGCCGCTCATTTCCCGTGCGAACCTGCAAACAGAAAAACCATCCATATGAGGCATCATAACATCTAATATCATTAAATCCACAGGAGTATTTTTTAAAATAGTCAACGCATCAATCCCATCATCAGCAGTCAGGCATGAATGCCCTCCTCTTTTCATATACTCTACTATAATTTCCTGCATATTCTGTTCATCTTCTACAACTAAAATCTGTGCCATAACAGTTCACCATCTCCTTTCGGGAGCTCCTGCTCATTTGTTTCTGAATAAAATACTTCGTTTTATATATTGGGGTTTAGCTGAGTAAGGGACGCTTTGTAGATGTAGGTAGTGTACGGAAAGACGGGTGTGGGAAACTGGCATGGGCTCCGTCAGCTGGCCGCAGAACTGGTATTTTCTAACCTTTCCGAAGCGCTTTTTG
>OKWQ01000153.1_pt1 | contig 48739 bp, 61 predicted proteins | sample 1607071 | NCBI WGS metagenome assembly OKWQ01 (sample SAMN07501039, study PRJEB24779) | human gut metagenome
TTTTATTATTTTATTATTATTATTTGTTTTGTTGTTTTATACTATATTCTGCACTTGTTTTATACTATATTTTTATAGTCATTTTAGTCCTCTAAATCCTATACCATTATCCTATTGATAACTCTATTAATCTACCTTACTGATTACTTTATATCAGTCCTATCTATCCTACACTTACTAGCCTATTATCCTAGCACGTTCATAGACACCTCTAACAGCCTCTACAATCGTTTCTAGTACGTTCATAGTGTTATCATACCTACCTATACTTACCATTGCTTATAAGGGCTTATATTAGCTTATACTGATATATGGTTACTATTCTCTACTATATAATGATAATAAATAATGTTGACTAATAAGATACTGTTTAATGTATAGGCGAGCGTTAGCGAGTCTATACACTTAAACTGTATCTTATATTGTATTATGTTTTGTGTGGGAGTTGATAAGCTACAGGGGGTCATGACCCTGTGGGGGTCATTCCCTAGCTATCATTTTCTACTATAAATACACTAGCCCAAAACAAAAACAGAAAAACAGTATCAAAAAGGTTTTAAAATAAATTTTAAAACCTTTTTCAAAAACCTATTGACATTGTTACAGAATACTGTATAATAGTTAGTGTAAGTTGGTTAATGGCTTACAGATAAAGAAAGGAGTCATAAATTATGACAAATGAATATACTAACCTTTATGATTGGTGTGATAACCGTCTAGGACAAACACTAGACAACAAACACCGTAAGTTATGGGAAGAAGCAGGTAAGCTAATTCTTTCCATCCACAATATGAATATTCAAGTATGGGAATGTGATAATTGTCTTATCACTATCCGTACTTATGCCACAGGGTGCTTTAAGCTCTTAGATGTTCAGTAAAGGCTGATAGGGGATTTTCAAGGATTCCCCATCTGTAAGACTTGTAAAAGTCTAATAAAATTAAATTTAAAAATGTACATAAAACTGTTGACAAGATAAATATAATACAGTATAATGTATATGTAAGATAAAGAAAGGGAGCTACAAAGATAGCTCAAAAGGTAAATTAAAATGGCAAACAAAGAACTTAAATTCAGTTACTCAAACGCAGAACTTTATATCTCTAAATATAATGTATATGGCAGTCGCTTGTTCCTCTTGGTTGATATTGTGAATGATACAATGTATTCAGGGTGGACAGCAAGCACAGTGGCTACTCCTCGATACGCTGAATATCACGTACTTGAAAACGTTACTCAGAAAGAGGTTAAACGTATTAAAGCACAAAAAGAAGCTATTGGCTTTAAAGAACTCACTGATGATGAATTTAAAGAAGCCATCAAATATTAAACCTCTTTAGGTTAAAGCCTAACTCTTATCTTGCAAGGGATGAGGGGGTATATTAGATTAGCTATCTAAGGAGCTATCAACAATCTAGTGACTACCCTATTTAAGACAATAGGCATAGAGCTAGTGAGACAAGCTAAAATCAAGCTACAATGATGATTAACTTTATATTACTTTGGTAACTTGGGAACAACGGTTACACTGAACAGACAAGACAGATGAAATAAAGAGGTATTACAATGCTTATTGTAGTTAAGCACAAAAATAAAGGTATTCTAACAATATCAGAATACCCTAGTATAAAAGTAGCTGAGAAAGAATATAAAAAACTCTTTCCTGATACTTTTGATGAGTTGGTTATAATTGAAGCTACAGAATATCTGTAGTTTATGAATGAATGAATAAGGAGTAAATAAAATGGCAGTAATTAAGATTGATTTGACAGAATTAGGTTTGTTTTCTGGGTTGTATAACTCTATCTGGGATAATGATTTAGAAACAGTACAACAAGAGGAAATTATTTCAGTATGTGAAGATATTTTTGAAGACTGTAGTTTTTACACAAGAGTTAAGAATAAAGAAAGTCTTTTAAAAGATATAGCTGAATTATTCTGTAATGCACTTGAAAATAGTTTAGAAGGTGTATTTAAATTTGATAGCTCTTGGTCACCTTCTTATTACAACTATGAAACTAACCATATTTATTTAAAATGGACTGTGGAAGATAAGACTGAAGATGAAATGGAAGATATGCTAGAAACTTTCCTTCTTGAAACTGATAATCTAGCAGATTATGAACTTTTCAGTGTGTTTGCTTATAACGGTAATGGTGATAATGTTATTAACGATAATTATGACATTATCATGATTGAAGATGGTAACGAGTATATAATTAAAGATATTAATGAAGACAGTGTAGAGTTACAAAGTATTTAAGGAGATAATAAAATGTTGGGTTGTGTTGTTTTAGGGGCTATGGCTCTATTGATTGTAGGTATTGATTATGGAAAACTTTATTATTAGTCTTAAAAACGGTGAAAAGTATCACCTGAAAACAGAATATAAAAGAATTTCACTGACAAACAAAAAGGCTCTATATTACTATATAGAGGTGTTTAGTCAAGTATCTAGAAAAGATATTATTGAGATAAGAAAACCTATTTCACAAGAAGAAATAGATGACTGTAGTTTGATTATTACTGTTACAAAAGCTATGGTTAAAAGATTTAACAAAATTTAGGGAGATAGTAGAATGTTTAATATTTTTGTAAAAAAAGAAGACAAGGCTGTATTTAAAGAGCCTTATCGTCCTAGTTGGGAAGAATCAGCTAGACAGTGGGAGCAGTCTCACATTGCTCATAAAAAGGCTTTTGAGAGCGTTAAACATGACTTAAGTAGTAATACACTACCAAGGGTCTAGGATTGATTGTAGAGCAAATTAGAGGGGTTTAAGACACACTAGTAAGGCTAGCACTAGACTGTCAGGGGTCTAGGTGTCATAAGCTATATTAATAGCTAAAATTTAAGGAGGAATTACATGATTATTGAAACCAAGAGGAAACGTAGGACTTATAAAGAGCCTATACTTATCTATGAATATCAAACTAATAGAAATAGAGGATTTATTGAGAAAACCCCTATCTATGTAATTGAAAGGGAGAAGACTTTCAAGATTGTAGCTCAAAAGGGTATTAGATACTTTACTTACAAATTTAAGTCTATTCTTAAAAAAGAAGAATCTGGAATTGTCCTTAAAAGTCCTCTTCAAAATAATAGCTTCTTATATCTATTAGCAGATGATGATAGTAAGGCAAAGGAACTCTTTTTAGAACACTTTGACAAGCTCAAAGAGGAAGAAGCTGATAAGCTAGCACATGCACAATCTAAATATAACCGTGAAATTAATATTTTAGACTGCTTAAGCTTGCTTGAAATTAGAGAGGATAAAGAATGACTTTTGAAACTATTGAAGCAAAGACTGTAAAAGACTATATGGACAAATACAGTCTTACCAATAAAGTATTTGCTAAGGCATTAGGTGTTAGTGCTAGTAGTGTCAACCAATGGAAACAACGAGGGTTGACAAGCAAGACAAAGAATTTTAGGAAGCTACAAAGAGTCTTAAAATTAGACTTTTACCGTGATAATGTAGTTGATGTTCCTGATGAATTACCTTGTGGCAATACATGGTCAGTAAGTCGAGTGTCTAAATGGCTTGAAAGCCCTTGGGATTTTTACTGTCATTACATTAAAGGTCTTACAAAGGCTAGTCCGTGGCAAGATGCTTTAGACCGAGGAACTACACTACACCATATTCTAGAGTGTATCGGTAACGGTGTTAGTCTTCATAGTATCCTAAATTCTATTGAAATTTGGGGGCAAGAAAAAGGACTATCTGAAAAGGGTATTGCTGATGGTATCCGTGTAGCTGAAAAATATCTTAATCATTATGGTAGTGTGGAATCAATAGGAACAGTCATAGAGACTGAAAAACTTATTGAGTGGGATTTGTCAGAATATCTACCAGGACAACACTTTCAAGGCTACATAGACGCTGTAGTTGTTGATGCTGACGGTGGAATCTGGTTGGTTGATTATAAGACCTACAGCAATAAGCCACGCTTTGAAAACCTACGATTAGAACTACAGTGTAATGTTTACATGTATGTTATGAAAGAAATTCTAGGTTACAATGTTCAGGGTTTTGTATATGACTGCATTAACCCGAAAGAAAAAATAACTGGTAGAGGATATCATTTTCACCAGTTTAAAATAAACTATAATGAGAAGATTGTTAATAAAGTAGTTGAGGATTTTCTTTCTACGATTGAAATTATCATTAATCATCCTGATTATGCTATCTTTAAAAAATCTGATTATGGTACTCCTTACATGGATGAACTTGTTCATGGTTTTGAAGAAGAAAACAGAATCAAGATTACAGGAATCGAGGAAGAAGAATATGAATAGGCTGAAAGAGTTACGCAAAGAAAAGAAATTAACCCAGAAAGTTGCAGCTGAAATTTTTGGAATCACTCAAAGTACATGTCAACGTTGGGAGTGTGGAAAAGCTAAAGACAGAAATAACAGACTAAAGGAAATTGCTGATTATTTTGGGGTGTCAGAAGCATATTTGCTTGGATATACAAACAATCGTTTGAGTGATAATAAGAAAAAATTTCATGAATTTTGGGATAATATAGAAGGTTCGGCAGTTGATAAACTTAATGAGTTAACCCAAAACAGCAAAGGAAAAATCAATGTTGTAGGGTATCAACTCATACAAGTGGATGGTAACGGCTTCCCTATTACATATATTCTAGTTGAAGAGGATGAAGAATGAAAGATAAAATAATTCCTATGTTGGTTGTTATTGGCTTTTCAACATTGTTTGTTAAGGATGAAAAAAGTTTTTATTCTTGGTTTTCATGGTGTGGGTTATTTGTAGCTATCAGTTTACTATTATATTATGTGTTAGGAGTTTAATTTGAAAAAAGAATATTTAGGTGATGAGGAATCAGTAAAAAAATTTTGGGAGAATGTTATAGATATGTGTAATCGTAGAGGAACTACCATTACAAAATTATCTCTTAAGTTAGGTAAGTCACCTAACCATATCTCAAACATGAAAAGTCAAAATATAAACCCTACTTTAGTAAAAATAAAAAATATTGCTAAAGCTTTAGGGATTGGAATTACAACACTTTTTAAAGGAATTTAAAAAATTTACATTTTAGGGTTGCATTTTGCAACTCTTAGTGATACAATAAAAGGGTATTAAGATAAAACAAGGAGACAATAACATGAGTGAAAAAAATTTAGTTATCTTACCTGAAGAAGTAGTTGAGTATTTAGATTTTATGAAAGAAAAAAACTACACTTTGAAAGGTGTTTTAAACGTAGTTATCGGTGAAGGCAGGATAAAAAAATTTATGGATAACTACTTGGGAAATGGAAAAAACCAAGAAAAAGTAGCTCTTGCTTGGTTAAATGGATACAAGACGAAGGAGAAAAATTTTATTATCAAGTTTAAAAATCTTGGTGATGTTTATGGTTATCTTAACTATGAAAGAGAAGCAAAAATTTTTAAATTAAGTAGTAAAGATAATTCAGTATACTTCCAAACAATATTCACGAAAAAATTCCTTGAAGAAAATGGTTTTGGTTGGGTATTTGACTGTGAAGGTGTAAATGTTATTGAGGTAGAAAAAAATGATTGATATTATTAGCTACATTGTAGCTCATCCACTATATTGTTTAGCTCTAGGTTTCCTATGTATCCTAGCTTGGAATCTATCAGGGTTTAATAGTACAGCTACAAACAACAAACGTAGTGCATTAATTGATAAGCACTACAGAAAAAATTTCAAAAAATAATTTAAGGGCTTTATGCCCTATTAAGACAGCAAAGGTTAAAGTACACACTGTTCTAAAAAATTAATTTTACCTTTCTTTATTTCATAACGTTACATGCGTACATTTCATTTGTCTTTTGTGCTACAGGGGTTCAATTCCCCTGGCTGTCATTACCTTTTAGGTAAAAAATTTTTAAAGGAGTAAACTACATGGTTAAGTTGAAAAAACTTAGTGAGATTAAACCACATAATCTTACTACCATTTATGGTATGCCTGGTAAAGGTAAGACCAAACTAATTTCCTCTTTGCCAGGAAAAATTTTAGTTGCTGATGCTGACAATGGTTTAGCTACAATCATGAATGATGTAGCTGAGTCAGGTCAGACCGTTGATGTAGCTACAGTGGAATCCTGGGAGGATTTCTTGGAAGTGTTGGATGAGGTAAAAAATTATGATAGCTTTGCTATTGACCATTTAACTAAAATCCAACAATTCCTATATGACTATCTTATTGAGAACGATAAGAAAGCTAAACGCATGACATTGCAATTATATGGATATGCCAAGGAAGAGATGATTTCAGTCATTGATAGATTGGTACGTTTCGCAAATGCAGGAAAAAATATCTATGTCATTTGTCAAGAGAAACAGATTAATCTTGAAGATGAGGATGAAGACCTTCCTAAAATTATCACAGCAGACTTACAAGGTTCTATTCGTGACTATCTACTAGCTTCATGCTCTCTTGTAGCTAACGCTCGTACATATCAGAAAAAAGAAAAAATTGATGGTAAGCCTAAAAAAGTTACTTATTATGGAATCCAACTCAGTGACTCTAATATCTACACTTTGAAGGTTCGTACACCAGAAAAAAATTCTGTTCCTGATAAACTAATCAATCCTACTTGGAGTGATATTAATAAAGTCCTTGGAGTGACTGAAAACTCATCTGCTCAAACAGTTAAAACAAAAAAATCTAAAACAACTAAAAAATCTAAAGGAGATAAAGAGTAATGAAAATCAAATTTGAAAATGCTGAGGGTATCAAGGATGGTATCCATGAAGTAAAAATTACTAAAATCAAACGTGTAAAACTAGGTAAAGACAAGAAACCTGCTACACAAGTAACATTTGTAGGTAAGTCATTGACTATGTCAAGTAATTTCTTTGACAACTACATCTCAGGTCAATTGTTCCAAAGTATGGTTCGTGCTGTTGGTTTTGAAGACTTTGATGTTACTGTAGATGAAATTGATTCTGAAGACCTTATTGGTGAATCATTGAATGTTGAAGTAGCACCACAAGAGAATAATCCTAAGTTTAAAGAAATTAAAGATTACCTTCCTATCGGTGATGAAGATGACCTTGAAGATGATGATGAGGAAGAAGATGAGGACGAAGAAGAGGATGATGAAGAGTAAAGAGGAAAAAATGCAAGCTATTGCTTACAACATCTCTAAGCTCTTATATGTCCAAGGATGGACTCAGTTAAAGCTTGCTAAAGCTTTAGGAGTAAGTCACACTACTATCCAAAACTACATCAATCAAAAAAAACTTGCTTCTGATGCTTCAATTAAAAAACTTGCTGAAATTGCAGGAGTTACTGAAGAAGAATTTCTTATTGAAGGGAGTTTCTAGATGCAAGCTAAAGATTTAAAAGTAGGTGACATCTTCCGTGTAGATGAACCTGGATATAGTAATGAACCTTTGGAATGTGTAGACATTCAAGAATATCATGTAGTTTATCAACCACTTAATACTTCTAAATTATTTAACATGTCTAAAGGTAATAAAGTAGTTATTCTTGAAAAAGAAGAAGAAAAAAATTCTGATTCTGAAGTACATAATCCACAACGCTATAATGCTAACAATGTAGAGTGTTGGGATTTCATTGCTAAATATGAGCTTGATTACTTTGTAGCTACAGCTATTAAATATGTTTGGCGACATAAGTATAAGGGTGGTAAGCAAGACTTAGAAAAAGCTATTGAGTTCTTGTATAAAAGAATTAGTCTAGGAAAAATTTATGAAAGACCAAGTGATTTTACTTATACAGTGCCACAAGTAATTGACTACCAAGATATGGATATTACACAAATGGTAATTCTATATTATGCTAGTAGATTGCATGTAGTGTCACCAGACGCTCAGAAACGGCTTGTAATCAAGGTAAAAAGTCTAGTGGAGGATTATATCAATGAGTTCTATTAAATGGCATACAGAGGACGAGAGACTGCTTCCTGTGCGTGCTACAAAAAATTCTGTTGGCTATGATTTTGTATCACCTGATGATTATGAAATTAAACCAGGTGTAACTATTGCCATTGATTCAGGTGTGTCATGTGAGTTTTCAGATGATTTATGGCTTGGTATATATGGACGGTCTAGCTTTGTAAGAAAAGGTCTTATGAATCCACTTGGTGTAGGTATCATTGATGCTGACTACCATGCTACTGGTAATAACATTGGAATCATGCTTAAAAATGTATCTGATGAACCTATTACTATTGCTAAAGGTGATGCTATTGCACAAGGTATTTTTCATAAGGTAATTACTGCAGGTGATGAAGTAACTACAGAGCGTGTAGGTGGTTTTGGTTCTACTGATGTTATTGATGAGTACCCACTTACTGTAGAAATTTATGGTAAGAAGTATAAAGCTAAGTATGCAAAGAGTTTACCTCATTCTTTATTTGGTATATTGGTTTATGGTACTGTTGGTGACATTATCTTTATCAGTAAAGATGAGGATGGAAGACTACATGATGCTTGGAGTTTCTTTAGAGTAAATAAAAATGTTATCTTAAATAATCATTGTTGGTTTTTTGAGCATGACTTAGGTTTGATTATTGATGCTACTAAAGAAGAAGCTTCAAATGACTTTATTGAAAGTTTGTTAGTTAAGGAAGGATAGAGGTTTTAAGATGCCATTAGATAAAAAATTTAAGGATGTACTATCTCTAAACTTTGGTAAGGATGATGAAATCCATGTAGGTCTCTTGGCATCAAGTGGGCAGTTTAACAATGGTACTATCACTCTAGGTGAAATTGATGAGTTTATCACAGAATACAAGGATGATTACAATGTATTCATGTGCTATGCTCCTATTGAAGGAGATGATAGACTACTAGAAAATGCTAAACCTACTAGATTCCTTGTAGCTGATATTGACGGTGCTGAAATTCCTAAAGAGTTTCCACCTAGCTACTATTGGGAAACAAGCCCTAATAAGTACCAAGGTCTTTGGATAAGTGATAAAGCCATTGCACCTAAAGACTATGAAGTGTTAGCTCATGCTATGGTTAAAAAATTTAAGTTTGATTCTGCTAGTGACATTGTTCACTTATATAGGATTCCAACTACAATTAATCATAAGTATGCTACACCACAAGAGGTATCAGAGCCTAAAGGTGATGGTGTTGTTTACCGTAGACAAGATATTTTTGGAATTCTTGAATTTGATAAATACAAAAAAGGTACTAAAAAGAAGAAGGTTAAGAGCAAGAGAATCCCTAATAAAGACTACAACCTGGAAGAGCTTTATAAAAAGTATGAAGTCAAACCTCTAGTAGATAGAGAAATTACTGACCGTAGTGCTTATGTATACGCTATTGCTAAAGCTCTTTATGAGCAAGGTGCTAAGTCTTCTGAAGTTAAGTTTGTAGTTATGTCTACAGACCAAGACAAGTGGGATAGAGATGAAATTGACAAGGTTCTATTAAGAATTAAGTCAAAGACTAAACGTAGAAAAAAAGTTAGTAGTTCAGTTAATATTTCTGAAGACGAAGTACATATCATTGGTATCAATGATGTCAAGGAAGGTGAGCATGGTGAAGAATGGCTCATTGAAGGTCTTTGGGAATATGACTCAGTAGGGTTAATTGTAGCACCTCCTAAGAGCTACAAGTCTACTCTAATTACTAACATGGCTGTAGCTGTAGCTAGTGGTAAACCATTTGATGGTCGTAAGGTTATTCAAGGTGGTGTACTTATCTTGCAAGGTGAAAATAGTTTAGTTGCAGAAAAATCAAGATTGATGAACATTGCAGGAACTACAGACTTGCCAATTTATTATGTCCAATCAAGTGTTAATCTTGATAACATTGAAGTTCTTAAACGTACTATCATTGAAAACAGTATCAAGATGCTTGTTATTGACCCTCTATACCTATTGTTTGGTAGTGGTAATATGAACTATCAAGTGGATGTTACACCTAAACTAAGGACTCTTACAGAGCTTAGAAAAGAAACTGGGTGTAGTATTATTCTTGTCCATCATACAAGAAAAACAGATGGCTCTTCAGACTTATCTACAAGTGATATTAATGGTTCAGGATTTTTTGAGGGATGGTATGAGTCTTTAATTATGCTACAACCTCCTAGACGAACTGTTGTAAGAAAGGTTAAGATGTTTAATCGTTTTCGTAACCACATGGGGTCTGAAGGAACTATCAGAATTGATGATAACCTTAAAATGACATTGAACCTTGATGATGATTTTGGTGGGGAATATTCAGAAGATAAACCTGATAAACCAATCAATACTCGTAAGGAGAGATTGAAAAAGAAAAAGGCTAAGAAGTCTAAAAAGAAAAAAGAGACTGTAGCTGAAGAAGAAGTTAAGAAAGAAGAAACTAAGGTAAAAAAGTCAAAGGCTCTCAGAAGCTCTAAGAAGCGTTCTAAGCGTGTTAAACAACCTACCTATACAACAACACTAGAAACGTTTTACAAGCCATCAGAAGGCGAATTAGAGCGTTTTGAGAGTGGTACAATGATTGACCTTAGTAAGACTAAGAAAATTTATGTTGATATTGAAACTACAGGACTTAATAATATCACTGATGAAATTAAGTCAATCCAAATTACAGATGAGAGTGAAAACACTTATATACTTTGGGTTGATGGTAACTACAGTGAGCTTAAAGCTATTGCTAAGTTCCTAAATCAATTCAGAATTCTTACTCATGGTGGTAAGTTTGATAGCTTATTCTTCTTCAAGAAATGTGGTATAGCTCTTAAATTGTTTGGGGATACTCAGATTCTAGCTCACATGCTTACAGAACCTAAACTTAAACTTAAGTACCTTGTCAAGAAATACTTTGGTATTGACTATGATATTGACAAGGAAACTAAGAAGTCTAACAAGAAAGTAACTGTAGCTAGTGTTAAAAAAGAACTTAAAGAGTGGGCTTTAGAAAATACTGAGCTTAAGAAACTTACACCATATAATAAAATGATTGAAGCTCTATATAATGACTTGGAAGGTAGTTTATTCTTAGATAAACCACAGATGCTTATTAAGTTTGTAGATGATGGTACTAATTATGATAAGGTACTTGATTATTACTCTAAGGTGTCTGAGCGAGTCTTGGAAGAAAGAAGAATGACTCTTATTAAGTATGGTATGGGTGATACTGTATATGGATTCAGACTTTATAATTACCTATATCCTAAAGTTAAAGCTTATAAGCTACTTAAGGTCTATAGACATGAGGTAAGAGCTTATAATGCCTATATAGAGGTTGAAAAAGAAGGGGTTACAATAGACTTTGGTTTATTGGGAGAGACCAGAGCTACAATAGAGACTGAGCTTAAAGAAGTTGAAAAAGAACTATATTCATTTGATATTGTTAAAGAAGCTGAAGTAGACAACTTTAACTCAGCACAACAAAAGGTAAGACTATTCTGTGAGGTGTTAGGTTGGGAGACTAAACACATGACTAAAGGTGGTCAACCACAAGTCAATCAATCCCAGTTAGAGGAATGGTCAAAAGAAGGAAAACATGAAATATTAGATGTTTTACTTAGATATAATAAGCTTACTAAACAACTACAGTTTGTAGATAAGTGGGAAGAATTATCACAATATGATGGTAAGCTACATCCAAGCTTTAACATTACTGCAGACACTGGAAGAACTACTTGTAAGAATCCTAACATCCAACAGGTGCCCCAGGAGTCAACACTTAGGAATGTAATTACATGTCCTAAAGGTAGAAAATTCATTGAAGTGGATATGTCACAAGCTGAGTTGCGTGTAGCTAGTATCTTTTCTGAAGATGAAAACATGATACATGCTTATCAATCAGGTAGTGACTTGCACCAAAAAACAATGGAATTAATTAAAGGTGGTAAGAAGCCTAAGAACGACCAGGAAGCTAAGAGATGGCGTACTGAAGCCAAATCAGCGAACTTTGGTCTCTTATATGGTATGTCAGCTAAGACTTACCAGGAGTATGCTAAAGGCTATGGAATGAATATTACTCTAGAAGAAGCTGAAGACATCCGAGATGATTTCTTTAACTCATATCCAAAGCTACTAGACATGCATAAGAAGTTTGTAGAATATGCTAAGAAGTATGGATATACTTATAGCCCTATTGGACGTAAACGTTTCTTACCTAACCTTAAAAGCAAGAATTGGAAAGATGTTAGTGAAGCTGAAAGACAAGCTATTAATACTCCTGTCCAAGGTTTTGCAAGTGACCTAGTTATTAGTGCTTTAGCAGATATTCTAGAAGATGAATCACTAGACAAATCTAAGTATAAGATTATTGGTTCAGTACATGATGCCATTCTAGTTGAAGCAGATGAAGATGTTGCTGAAGAATATGCTCAAAAAGTAAAAGAACACATGGAGAATCCTAGTATTCTTGAATTGTGTGATATTGAAATTACAGTACCTCTTATAGCTGATATTGAAATTGGCTCAGCATGGGGTAAACATGATTAACAGAAAAGGAATTATAAAATGAACTATCTTTACACTATCAACCTATATCAAAATGACAAGAAAATTCACAGTGAACAACTTATCTCTATTGGTAACTACAAGAGTCTTAATAGACTACTTGTAGGTGAAGATGAAATCCATCCTGAAGAATATGTTGTTGTCAATGGTAAGATGCTTATTACAGTTATTGATAATATCCTTATGGAAAAATACATTGAGGATGAACCACAAACAATTACTGTTAAGAATAGTGATGGTAATGAAGTTGTTAAATTACATCATCCACTAACTAACCTATCAGCTTTATTCATGAGTTTTGTACTTGAAGCAGAAGTTGAAGATGAACAAGAAGATGGTGGTATTCTTGTTTTATCTACAGCTGTTCATAAGCTATTTAAGTCTCATGACTTGTTCACTAATATAATCTTGTCAGACTTGTTTGCAACTACAGATTGTGTAGATAGTATTACAGGTGATGTAAAAGAAGGATTCAAGTTAACAGTTAAGGTGGCAGAAGATGAGTAAGATTAAGTATAATGATTATGTTGAATTTGCAAACGCATTAGAGAATGTGTTTACACAAGTCACAGGAGACCATACAAGCCCTGTAGTTAGTTATATCTATGATGCTGTAGAATTAATCAATAAAGCTACACCAGGCTTCTTAGAAGGTTATTGTGCTGTCAGTGTCCATGATGCTTATGAAGGAGGTTTACCTGCTCATACAGTTAAGGTATTCTCTCAACTATGTAGCTTTATGTTTGGTGGTGATAGTACTGATGTATTCTACAATAACATCAGAAATGGTGTTGACATGCCTGCTCTCATCATTGGTTGTATCATTCATGACTTTGGTAAGTCATTTGAGTATCTAAATGGACAAAGACATGAGAACTCATTTGTACCTCATACATTGTTTGGTATCCATCTACTTACTAAACTAGAAGCTGACATTCTATCTAAGTATTCAATGGGTACTTATCTAAGATTGATGGCTATTATTGGCCAACATCATGGAGACTTTGGTGAGAAACCACAGTGTGTTGAATCTTATCTTATTCACTTAGCTGACTACCAAGAAACTAAGCTACAGATTCTAGAAGAAGCTATTGAAAGTGCTAAAGATTATGGTGATGATGTAGTTACATCTAAGTATCTACCATATAAACTTAATTGTGGAGGTGGTAATATTGACTTTTAGTCTTGGTCAATTAGTCTTGGTTAATAATAAACCAGGAGTAATTACTAACATTGGTAAAGGAGCTTATGCTGTTAATATTGATGGAACTAATGAATGGTTCAATGAAGAAGATATTATCAGTATGTATCCTCAAGATAGTGTTCAATGCTATCAAGGTAACTTGTTAGATGTTGAATTTAAAATTAATCAGTACCTAGTTAAAAACAATAACAAATCTATCAAACAAATTACTGCTACTGGAAGTGGTAATGATAGATTAATTGTGGTGGTGTATACCAATTCTTAAGCATAGTGGAAGACCTAAAGGCTCTAAGGATAAACTACCTAGAGTCCGTGGTATAAGCAAGGTAGACAAATCTCCTGAAGCATATAAGGCTATGAAGAAATACATAGACCTAGAAAAGGAATACAACAAAATCAAAATGCTTAAGAAGGAGTACAGGAATGGTACATCTCAGCAAAGATTCTATACAAAGAGGTTAAGACATATAAGGCAAAGACAAGCTGACTTGTATGAAATCATAGCTGAGAACCATCTTGCTTATAAACTAGCTGAAAAGCTTGGTATAGGTATTACACAGCCATATAGAAGGTATCTAAGGGCTAAAGGAGAGGGAACTAAATGGAAGCACAAGAACAAATAATATTGGCTCTTGATGTATCAACTACAAGCTCTGGTTATGCCTTATATGTAGGTAATAAACTTACTAAGTATGGTTTTGTTAAACCTACTGGTAAGGATTGGTTAGTCAGAGTAAGAAAGATGGCTGATAAAGTAACTGAACTAGATGAAGAGTATAGTATTGATACTGTAGTTATTGAGGATACTTTCTTCCTTAAGAACATTAAGACAGTTAAGAAACTGTGTCTAGCACAAGGTATATTGCTAGGTCAATTACCTAAAGCTAACCTTATTCAAGTATTCCCTAATACATGGAAGAAACATTTTGGTTTAGGTAAAGGTAAAGCTACAAGGGATGAACAAAAGCAAACATCAATCTCTGTAGCTGAGACTATGTTCTTAATTGGACATGGTATTAATGATGATGAAGCTGATGCTATCCTTATGGGTAGATATGTATTGGAAACAATGGAAGGGGGTGAATGATGGACTTAAAGGACTTATTTTATTTCATTAGTGCTGTCATTGGTATTCTATGGATTGCCATTGTTACACTATCTTATGTGCTTGGTTTAATTGCTAAAGCTACAGAAAAGAGACTTGAACGTATCAAGTCACTAGAAGAAAACTAGAATAAATTACATATAGTTTATTTAGTGCTTGGACAACAATAATTAAACTAAAATACAATGTAAAATTTAACGCAAAATATTTAACAACAAACTCTTTTCAAACTCTAGAAAATACTAGAAGATTTCACTGGCTATAGATTTATTTCTATAGCCTTTTATTATGCCCTAATTTGCTCTGTAATCAATTCTACTAGCTTCCTAGGGTAAATATACTAGGGCATAAGAAAAAGCCCTTAGAACGTCTTCTAAGAGCCTTATATAGCCACTAAGTCATTGTAACCCAGTTGACCTAGTTGGGGAGGTGATTTACTCCTTTAAATTTTATAGTGGTGTGGCTATAAGCCTATTATACCACTATTTCCAGAATCTGTATGCTGTCCAACTGTTAATACTGAACTCACCTAGGAAGTCTAGTGATTTAAAGTCTGTTGATTCTTCAGGTAATTGATTACCAAATTCATCAAAGTTATAAACTTTAGCACCATCATTAGCATAAGAGAAGGAGTTATAGTCTGTAATAACTGCTACTTCTTTCTTAGGTTGCCATAGTCTAGTTACAGTACCATCACTATTCTTAGTCTCACTGACAAAGTTATAGACTCTGTAGTTATCAAAGTAAGTGAGGAAAGCACCACTTGTAGAACGATTAATCACTCTACCTTCAGTACCATTATTGTAACCATATCTATTATACCTAGTGTCAGGGTTATAGTTACTTGCATGAGCTACAGTAGCTACACCAAGGGCAAGTAAAACAGTTAGAGTAGCAAGTAGTTTCTTCATCATTACCCCTCGTTTGATACTTCCAAGTTACCCTTAATAGTAACTTTACCAAGAGCATCTTGTACTGAAGTAGATTTAATCTTTTCAAGTGCATCTACAACCTTAGCATTTGCTTCAGAAATAGCTTGTTTAATTTCTTCTGAATCTCTAGATTGGCTAGCTAGGAATCTATCAAAGTCAGCATCAGGAAGGTTAAGATGTCTAGCTCCTGCAGACTGTAGCTGTGTAACAGTTTCAATATCACCAATTCCAAACACCCTACCATTAACTACAGCCACATAACCAGTGGCACCACTTTGACTTCTTACTACAAAATTCATGTTTTCATCCTCTTCTTCTACATTACTAGATGATGTTACTTCATCATCAATCAATACAATATTCTTATCTAGTCCACCTGCAATACCAGTAGAAGTAAACTGCCACCATCTCATGTGTTCCATACCAGGATATACACCCCAATAAGGAGTAGGAGTTACTTCATAGTTAGGGTATCCTGCAATCCACAAACTATTAGGATACTTAGCAGTAACTTGGTCAATATAGACATTTGCTAGTGTATAAGGCTTGTAGCTATAGTAAATAGGTTCAAAGCCTGCTTGTTTACACTTATCCATAAAGGCAATTACAGCATCAGTATTAGCTTGTACGTTACCACTAGCACTATCTTCATAGTCACATACTAGGTATCTAGGTTTACTTGGTAGATTACTAATAAAGAAGTCAGCTTCAGCTTGTGCTAAGCCTACATCTCCACCGAATCTAGCAAAGTGATAATACCCTACACAGTTACTTGTATTAGTTTGTTGTGTAGCTACAGGAGACAACCATCCAGTACCTTCAGTAACTTTAATAATGGTATTTCTAGTACCACTAGCATTACAGATGTCTGTTAGGTCTCCTGGTTGATAAGCTGATACATCAATGAAGTAATCATCTTTCTTCATACCACTAACTACAGAAGATGGTTCTGAGTTGTTAGTAACTACTGCAGTGTTATTAGCTGATTTAGGTCTAAAAGCAGTAGCAAATGTAGCTGAGTAAGGTAGAGCTACAATGTTAAATACTCCACCACCATTAGGATTCTTTTGTTCTCCACCTTGGTTTTGACCTAGGAAGTTACCATATCCATTACCTGCATCACTGTCAAAGATAGCTACATGAGAGTAAGGTGTTGAAGGTGTGACATCAAAGATAGCTACATCTCCTGGTTGCATTACTTCTACTTCATCAAAGTAGTTAAGAATACCATTACTATGTCTTTGAGTCCACAGGTCTTGTGCATATCCACTGTCAGTACAGTTAATAACAGGAACACCTAAGTAGTTACAGTATTCTGCAAAACCATCCCAACATTGGTCTCCAAACCAACCATCAATGTCATAACCATTACCAAGGTGGGTATTTTTAAAGTCTTGATAACTCATTATTCAATTCCTTTATTATAACTTGTGCTTGATAGACCTACCAAAGCACCAATGAAAGTACCTAAAGCAGTTAATACAGTAACAATAACACCTGTAGTTTCAGGGTATCCTACTGCAATACCTACAGTACCTACAAAGGTAGCTAAAGCAGGAATAAAAGTAATTGCTACAAACTTAAGTACATCATAAGTTTTATTACTAAAAATCATTGTATCTTTCCTCTCTAATTTCTAGATTGTCATACTTACTATAGAGCATTTTAATTTCACCATTACCACCATTATTATGATAAATAGTATACATCTTAGCTATCTCTGTAGCTTCATCTACAAAGGTATAACCACGCTCTAAAGCTTTGACTAGTGCATTATATAAGCCAATCCTAAAATGGCTCTTAGCGAAGCTCTCAGTAGCTTCTATTTGCTTTTGTTGAGCTTCATTGTCAATAACCAAGTCTCTAACGTCATTAGTAAGCTTGATAAGAGTATCATTTAATTCAGTCTGATGTCTGATTACCTGTTCTCTTTCTTCTCTACTCTCTTTGACATATTTCTTGATTGTCATGTAAATACCTACACATGTAGATAATGTTGTTACTGCTCCCCCTACAGTAGTCATCAAAATATCAACTGATATATTCAATTCTACTTACCTTCTTCTTTAGGTTTAGTGTCCTCTTCTTTTTTCTTTTTCTCTTCTTCTTCCTTCTGTTTACGCTCAGCAATCTTCTCATCTGACCAATCACATGCACCACATAGTACGTTACAAGGGTCAGTAGGCAATCCAATATTAGGATTGTGGTTAATGTATTGAGCTGTAATACTACTCCTTGTAGGAGCAAATACCCATTCATCTAAAGTAGATAGCATCTTAAGAACATCAGATGAACCACCTTCAGGTTTAAGGTCAAATTCTTTATTGTATTCAAGTGTTCTATTGATGTCTTGTTCCCAAGACTGTCCTGGGTCATATCCTTTTTGGAAAACTACATTGTTATTAATATCATAGATAGTGAATCTACCATTATGATTAGTAGTAGGTGCTTTATTGACATACTTAATTTTATCAATTCTGATAGCACTAATTTTAGCATGGATAGAACCATCTTTATTAGGTGTGTAGCTATGGATAACTTTACCATAAACATTACCAACACCAACTTCACCAGTCTCAACCATGTTCCATACAATAGTAAAATTACCATTAGTGTCAGTCTTAACTACACTATAAGTAGTACCACCTGATGTAGTTGTTTGTGTACCATCTGACTTCATAGCTAACTCTACATTATCACTCAACTTACCAATTAGGAAGTCTACAAGAGCATTTAGTTTCTTTTCATGACAGTTAGCTACAGCACATAGATTATCTACACGCTTATCTAAATTAACTACCATAATAAGCAAGTCTCTTAGGAAACACCATAAGAAGTAAGCATATTGAGCTAGTCTTTTAGGTAGACCTACACAAGATGTATTTGCTAGTAGACAAGCATAGTCTTTCAAGACCTTAAGCTTCTTTTCCATTACATCTTGTCTTTGTTCTACCTCTACACAGACATCAATCTTTTCACATTGACAATCTCCACATTGTCCTAAGCAAGACATTATTTACCTCCTGTTAATTCTTTAGGTACAGGTGTTAAGTCTCCACAAGTAACACTAATAGCTTTAACCTCAAAGAGTTGTGGTTCTTCAGGTCTTGTAGGCTTAATAGGTTCTGTAGGTTTAGTTCCTGTAGGTTGTGTTGGTCTAATAGGTTCTGTTACTGTAGGCTCATTAGGTCTTACAGGCTCAGTCTGATTAGGTCTAGTAGGTTCTACAGGTTTATTACCACCAGGAGCTACAGGTTCTGTAGGTCTTTCAGGTACAACTACAGTTTTCTTAGTAGGTTCTTTAGGTCTACCTTCCATAGAGATTGTAGGTGCTGTAATCTTAAGTGATACCTTGTTTTTAGAGCCTGAAACCCACATATCATCATAGAATAGGAAGTCAATAGTTTGTGACTGACCTTGGCTGATATTAATATCATGAGACAAAGGATAAGTAACATCAAGAGCTTGTGTAAATGCTGATTGTCCTCTATAGGATTTAGACCAAATAACAGCACCATTAGGTTTTTTATAGGTAATACTAAAGTCTGAGAAAGCTACTTTAGGAGATACCTTATCATAACTTACCTCTTGGATAGTAACACTGTTAGCCTTGATGTTTACACCACCAGTAATACCACTATAGCTAGCATTGAATCCTACATTACCTCTAAGAACCCAGTAACCAATATTTTCAGTTCCATCATTGATAGGAGACTTAATAGTAAAGTTACCAGTATTCTTATCAAAAGTATACTCATCAGCTAAGTCATTGTTAGTATTAGCAATCTCTTTAAACTCAAAAGTATATCCAATATTACCTACAAGACCTGCTTCCCATCTCTTGAAAGCTTTATTATATTCAGCAATAGCTGTCTGATAGTCAGATTTAGCTCTCTCAGCCTCTCTAAGCTTATCATTGTATTCTTTAAGCTTTCTATCATACTCAGCCTTAAGACGTGCATATTCGCTATTAGAAGCGTTATATGAAGCCATATCTTTGTTGTACTTCTCTACAGCTTTAGTATATTCAGCCATTACTTTTCTGTAAGCTTCTAAGTCATTATTATACTTAGCAATAGCTTTAGTATAATCACTTCTTAACTTATCATAGTTAGCTTTGTCTTTCTCATACTGAGCTACAGCAGTCTCATAGTCCTTATTGTCTTTATTAAAGCTTGCTAGACCATCTTGATAGAGCTTGTAGTTCCTGTTGTAAGTCTCCATAGCTTCATTGTAGATAGCTAGTTTAGTGTTATATTCATTGATGATTCTAGAGTTTTCTTTGTTAGCAGTAAGTTGTTTCTCTACCTCTACTGCTAAGTCAGAAATCTTTCTACAAAGCTCTTCATCACGCTTCTTAAACACTGTAAGGTCAAGCTCTTGTTGCATCCTAAGAATGTCTCTAAGGATACACCATAGCATGTAGAACCCTTTAGATAAGATTCTAGGAAGGTCAATACAGTTAGCGTTAGCAATAACACATACTAAGTCATGAAGGACTCTTAGCTTGTCTTCAATGTCTTTTTTATTTTTAGCTTCAATACATTCACAGTCATTGCATCCAGTACAAGCCATTTAGTACCTCCTACTTATAAACATAATAACCGAGTAAGTCAACAATATATCTTCTTCCTTTAGTCAATGCATTACATCTAATAATACCTTCAGGAGTAATATAGATTTGACCAGTACCATCTGAGCGATTACCAAATACACTGACCTCTACAAGTGAATAAGGTTTTGGTGCATCTTTAGGTAATTTACCAATAATGTGAGCTTCAGGAGAATTTTCAGTAGGTGTTAAGTCTAAATGTACTGTTCCAAGCTGTGTCTTTGTATTATAAGTTAATGCTTTATAAGCATTATTTCCACCAGTAATATGCACAATATTACTTGTTAAATCACAATAATAAATAAGAAGAGCACTTGTACCAATATCAGCAACATCACCTTTATCTCCCTTAGCACCTTTTAATGACCTAATAAAATCTTGTTCTGTACCAGTATTACCAGTATCAAGCCAAGATTGGTAAGCAGATTTACCAATACTCATGGGAACAGTAACAGAGTTACCATTTTCAATAGAAAGTACACCATTACTGTAGCTTAATTTCTGCTTATCATTATCTTCTTTAGCTTCTAGTTTTTCTACTCTAGCTACAAGAGGTTTATCATCATAAGAAGTACCTCCTGTAGTTGCTGTAGAAGTTAATTCAGTAAAGCCATCACCATTTTCATTAAGGATATAGGCTTTATTGTCAGGCATAATATAGGCATGGTTTCTAGTTGCATAGTCTAGGTCAGGTAGTGCTTCTACCCTCTTAAATACAGGGTTACACCAAGAAATACAGTCACCCATTTAATACCTCCTATTTACGTTCAATGTCACTATAGTTAATCATAGAGACAATACCATTGTCATTATAATCTTTAAGTGATTCCCAGGAAACATCTTTTTGAATTGTCAATGGTTGGTTGACAGTTACTAGACCGAACTTAGTTTCCCCTTGTGTTTCTTTATAGTCAGGGTTTTCTAGTTTAAACATAGCACCAACACCGTATGTCTCACCTATGATTGGCAAATTAAACAAATCAATCAGACTAGCCCACTGAGTACCATAGAGGTAAGGAGAATAGAGTAGGATTGAGTCAATAACACCAATATGACTAGGAAAGTTCTGTACATTAAGAATTTCTTTAACTACATCATCTGATTCAATATTATCTTCATAAGTCCAATTAAGATAAGGTCTAGTATCAGTTACAGTAATAAGATGAGAACCATCTTCTCTCTCTTCTCTTTTAATTTTAATAGCCATTAATTAGTCCTCAACAATCTTAACAAGTTTCATTACAAGTTTAAGTTTTTTATTTAATGACTTCTTATCATCATCATTTGTTGATGCTTTATAGTCATTAATCATGGTTTGAAGACCACTTTCTAAATTACTAAATTCTAAGTACAAACCGTCATTTTGTAAAATAGGTTTACTGCCACATAACAAAGAAAGACTTGTTACTGAAGCATTATTAAATAGTTTGTTTGAAGCATAGATATTTGAGTCACTAAATTCTTCATCTAAACCACATACATAGAAACTCCATGATACAAAGTCAGGGTCAGTATAAGGGAATGATACACCATCCTTAAATGGAATAGTTACTTTACCACTAAAATCTTCTAGTGTCCATTCTTTTTCAATAGAAGCTACTCTAAACTTGTTGTTTTGTTTAATAGTATCAATTTCTTCTAAAGCATAAGTAATCATTAAGTTTAGACCTTTTAATGTAGAATCAGCCCATACATCAAAATCTGTAAGTCCTTCAGTATATCCTTGGAAAGCACCTGTCATAATTTTCTTAAACAAAGGGTCACTTTCTTCAGGAAGTGTAATAGAGTTACCACCTGAGATACTGACTTCCTTACCATTAATAGACAATGTTTGTTTATCATTATCTTCTTTTGCTTCCAAAGTAGTAAGTCTAGTTTCAACAGAAGTAATTTTAGCTTCCAATCCTGAAGGGTCAAAGATAGTATCTTTATCTTCTTTGGTTTCAAGCTTAGCTACAGTAGCTTTTACTTCTTCAAGAGCTTTCTTAATTTCAGAATCATCATAGATAGTGTCTTTATCCTCTTTAGCGTTTAAGGCATCTGAGAGCTTCTGTACTGCTTTGTTTACTTCCTCTAGTCCTGTTACACTAGCCTTACCTTCAAGCTCCTTTTTAAGGGCTTCTATGGCTTCTGAGAGGGTATTATCTTTATCAGTAGGTTTATCCTCTTTGTCAGATGGTTTTTCATCATTCTTAGCTTTAAGAGCTTTTTCTACTTCAATGACTCTATTAGTCAAGTCTAGTAGGACATTAAGCTTATTAATTTCTGTAGCTTCATCTCTTGTCAATTCAAGCCATGCAGTACAGTTAGCATTTGCATACCACAACTTAGAGTCAGGTGTACGATACAAGTAATGTCTTGAAGTTCTTCCAAGTGTAGGAAGGCAATTTACATCAAGAATAGGTTTGCAGTTAGAGCTATATTGTCCTGAACATTCGTTGCATTCATTACAGCTATTACATCCACAGTTTATACACATATGGTGTACCTCCTTTATTTATATAATTCTACTTTAGCTAAGTAACTTAGTATGTTAATCTCCTTAGTTCTTCTAAGAGCTTCTGACCTAAGAGCTAGGATACAGATAACTGCTTGATAGTCTTCAGGATGATTAAGTAAGTGTTTGTTTAATAAGTCAATTCGTCTATTAACTACAGAGAGCTTAAGAGACTTCTTATGAAGGATATTGGTATAATTCATTGTTGCTCCTAGTTTAAGTGATTATACTTAAGATAAGTTCTTAAAATAACATCTGCTTGCATTGAACCAGTAATTTCTACTAGATGCTCACCACTTCTAAAGATTTTCTTTTGTTGTTCTTCAGTCAGTGCTGTAGCTCCTAACATAACATCATAACCGTGGTTAGGTTTATCATCTGGGAATACTGAGTATTTGTCAATCCATTTACCATCATATTGAGCTTTAAACATTGGTGTAAAGTCAATACCATCAATCTTAACCTTGATGTCTACTGCAAACTTAGCTACATAGTTCCTAGTAAGTGAGCCATCAGTATTACCAATACTCTTACCACCTGCTACTTCAGGAGGATAGATAAGGTGTCTACCACCACCGAGCATATCATCCATAGTTCTCTGTCTTTCAACTACAAACCTTTGACCTGATACATTTTGCTCTAGTGTAGTAACTGTGTCACCATTGATAGCTTTAATAACACCAGTATGTCCATAAGGACTGTATTGATTGGTTTCAGTAAAGATAGCTCCTACCTTCATAGCTTCTCTAGATGTAGGTACTACCTTCCATCCTACAGCATTCCAGTCATAACCAACACCAATGTTACTAGCTGATAGTGTATCACCTATGGCATGTGTAATACCAGTAATACCACCACCAAGACCTACACCACCTAGTTTCATTGAGTACCAAGCTACAAGACCATAACACTCACCATTACCTAGTGTAGTACCTTTAAGTGAGTCTAGCTCACCAAGTACCTTCATGGTCTCTGTAGCTGTCTGTACCTCTCCTGTAGCTCCATTAGGTTCACCACTACTAGCAGTACCAACAATACCACCAAAGTCAGACATTCCTGAACCACGGTTATTATTACCATCTGATTGTCCACCACCACCTGATGAGTGGAATACAGTACCCATAGTCATGCTATCAGTAGGCTTAAATGAGATGTGAACATGGTCTCCGTGGTTCTGAGTCTTATTACCTCTATCAGGCATTAAACTCCATACCCTAGCAGGCCCATAGATGTTATTGACATTCATGAAGAACTTTTGTCCCCAAATTACATAGTCAATATTAAGTTCATCCATGTTCTCAATAACAAAACCTGCAATAGTATCACCAAGTCTATAGTTATCATTAGTCATGAAGTCTACTGCTAGTGATTGGTCTGGTTGGTGTCCTGGGTAAGTAATGAATTGTTCTTCAGGTGTATTAGTAGCAATAGCTATAGCTCTTTTAACCCTAGCTACATGAGGTTGCCAAGCACCTGTAGCTCCATCCCAATGACTTCTAATAATATCACCAAAGGCATTACCATCAATTAAGTCATAGTATCCATTAGAACCATCTGAAGCATTTGTAGGTTGAAGTAACTGTGCATCAATCTTATCTAGGATATTATCATTGTTTGAGTTAATACCTGACCTTACACCATTTGCTAGAGAGTTATAAGAAGCATACCCTGCGGCAGCATAGTCAAACAAAGCTCCACCAATTTGAAAGAGTCCTTTCATAAACTCATCAAATGTAGTTTTACCTTGGACATTATACATCTTTTGGTTGTTACCTGCAGTTTGTTCAGCTAGCAAATACATGTAGTCAATAAGGAAGTCATCTACAGAAGCAAAGTGCATATATGTACCACCTTCATTAGAAGGTCTAGCACTACCTGTAGTAACTACAACACCTGAAGGTCTAGTACCTGCTGTACCAGTAATACCACCCCAGTTATTATCTGCTTTAGCTACTGCTGAGTTACCCCAGTTAGACTCAATATAGAGCTGTACAATGACACCTGAAGGAAGCAGATTGTACTTAGCACATCCATCAAGGATAGTCTGTACTAAACTTGCTGGTAAAGTATTACCACCATAAGTAATATCACCACCAGTATACTTCTTATCACCACCAAAGGCAGAACCTTTAGTAGAACCACCTTCTTTAAGTCCTGTCTTAACTCCATAAGGTCTAACAATTATTTTAAACCACCAATGAGCAAACTTATCAAAGTCATAAGATATTGATGTATAGAACTGAGCAGGAACATTACTTGTCATTACTGATTGATACTCAATACCATGCAAGTCGGTTACTGAGAACCTTCTTTGAAACCCTTGTTTTTTCCATCTCTCTGTAGATGAATTGACTGCATTTAAGAGCTTCTGTGCTTCTGTCTGCATCTATACCTCCTTATCATTATATAAGTATTTCTCTACTGTTAATTTAAAGCTTGTGAATCCATCATAGGTAGTAGTAACTAGAATCTCTGAGATGTAAAAGTAATCATCTTTAGACATTACTTTCTTGAAGTATTTAGAACACTTCTCAGATTTAAGTAATCTGTCTACAAATGTCAATCTTACCTTATCTCCTACATTGTAGTTATTAGGTAAGTCTTTGATGTCAAAGGTATAACCTACTTTTCTTCTACTGTGGATAAGCTTCCTTACTGCTTGTGTGTAAAGTTGTCTACTAGCTACAAGTCTGTCTTCATCTGATAGCTCTTTGTTGTTGTTAGCTACAGGTTGGACATCATTAGATGTGAATGATTGCTCATATACCCTACCTGCTTCAAGAGCTAGACCTTCTTTATCTAGTACAGCATAGTCACCATTATTGTTAGCTCCAAAAGGAATTAAGTCAATATAGTCATAACTACGCTCAGTATTAACTTCTTCACCAGTAAGGATAACAGGAAAGTCAGGATTCTGTAAATAAGGTCTGTTATAGACATCTCTAAGAGTAAGAGTAGTAGTACCTGAGTCTGACTTATCTGTAAGATAGATACCATAGTTAGTGATTGTAGTGAAGTCTCTTTGAGTTACTAGCTCATTACCTAACAAGTTAGTTTCATTAACCATTAACTCTTTATATTGACCAAACCTACCAATCTCAATAGTTCTTTCTTCAGTAAGTGATACTCTCCAAAAGACATCCTCAGTCTGTTTACAAACATCTGTAAGAGCTTGTAGCTTATCCTGGTTAGAGAATAGGTAAGTGATAACAATATCATCTGTACCTTCTTCAGTGAACTTATAAGTCCAATTCTCATCATTGAACATACCACTAAGCTTAGATAACTCAACATAGTTTACTGAGATACCATCATCTTTAGTAGTATTTTCACCTTTATCTACATCCTTGTCCTCTTTAGGCTTTTCAGTAGTTACTTCAGTCTTACCTTTATTGTAACCATCTTTAGTAGTTACTGTAGTAGTAACAGTACCGTCTGGTCTAGTAGTTACTGTAGTTTGAGTATAAGCTCCTTTACCAGTAACTACTTTAGTAATATGACTGACTACTTCTCTAGTAGTACCATCTGACATCTCATAAGTAGTTGTCTTAGTCTTACTACCATCCTCATTGTAGACTGTGTTAATGGTCTTGTTACCAGTCTTAGTAACCTTCTTCTCTTCAGGTTCTCCATCTTTCTTATCTTCTTCTCTAGGTTTTTGGTTTGAAATAATCTCTCCACCTTCACCCATTGAAGCAGGTCTAATATACTCATCATAAGTATATATTTCACCTAGTGTAAGTTCTTTGATGGCATAGTTTGTAGGTACTCTTCTGTGTTGAAGTTCAGTAGCTACATGGACTGCCTGAATAGTAGTAACACCAGTAACATGGTCTGAATCAATTCTTTCAGTAATACCATGAAAGATATGACCATTATCAAAGGTTAGAACAAACTCAAACTGTGCATCAGGAATAGGACTATCCATCAGTACTTCAGTAGGTAGTTGGAAACTAATACTAGGTGTATCCATAATTTTATGACTTACACTAATATTGTTTCCTAGGAATACATCATTAGTAATGTAGTGTCTAGTGTCCTTAGTTGGTTTCCAATACAGAGTCAGGGACATTACCGAATACCTCCACAGCTCTAGCCATTACAGCTTCTTCAGACATATCTTCACTCTTTGATTCTACATTAGACATGATTTCATTCATCTCTTCCTGAGACCTAATAGAATCTGCAAAGCAAGCACTACATGGTTGAGGATAGAATCCTAAGAATCCTGCTACAACTACATTGAACAACTCTACTGCAGAATGATAGATTTCTTCTACCTCTGCATTATTCATGTCTACTTGCCAAGCTTCAAAAGCAGTAATCATTTGAACTGAAGCATGTTTAAGTGAACACCATAAGTCTGGGTTAGCATCCTCAGTAGAAAGGCTCTGTAAGGCTCTCATAACGCTTCTACGCTGTTCTGTAGTTCTCTCTAGTGTTTCCTTCGCAAACTGCAGTTTCTTTGTTAGAGAGCCTCTCACAGCCTCATCTGATGTGCCTTTAACATAAAGCAATGAATAATACTTTTCTACTGTAAGTCTGAAGTGATATTCAAGAGCTACAGTGTTGATTAAGTTGGTAAGTAGTTCTTCTGTTAGTCCTACTGATGATTGTTTGTTCATTAGATTGTCAACCTTTCATAGTCAATAAATACACAGAATGATTCTGAGGTAACACCATCAACTGAGATGATATTATATCCTCTCTTGATGTGCCACCATACATTATCACAAAGTGTTAGATTCTCATTACTTACAACTTCAGCTTCTCCACACAAAGCATCTGTAGGACAGCTAAATGACTGAACTAAACCAGTGCTTGAAATAGACAGATAACCTTGGTCATAAGTACCTTTAAGCTTAACCATAGTATCATTAATCATGATTCTAGGGTCTTTAAATTTACCTTGTAGAGTAATTGTTACATCTCTAGACTCAACTACAGTGTCTGAATAGAACTTAGTAGACCAAGCACCATCCACACAAGCATCACAGTGAGATTCACCCCAAAGTCTTTCATCACCAAACCTTTCTCTTCCAAGTTCACAGTTATGAATAATACGGTAGTCACTATTACATTTCTGATAGAAACTTAACCATACATCCCCTTGGACTTCACATAGAGAAATAGCTTTAGATAACTCACAGCAATCTTTAGCACAGTCTTCACAAGTACCATTAAGAGTTCTGGAAGTCTGACAGAAAGCTTGACATGTAGCATTATGAAAACAACTAGCTATCATGTTTACAAAGTTACAGTCAGCATAAGGAAGAAGGAAAGTAGTATATCCATCTGCCTTGTGCCATACTGCATCAGGGTTAGTGAATGATACCTGGAAGCTTAAATATCCATTGTCTCTCATAGTCCACTCATAAGTAGGTGTATAAGAGTCTAGGATAGCATTACACCATATAAGCTGACCACCAGTGTCAATAGCCCACAGCTTACCGACTGTAAGCAAATTGTCTTTGATAAAGTCTTGGTGTGCTTGGATGTTTACCATATCCCAATCTGTAGTTCTAATTGATAAGTCTAGAGTAATCTTATCATCTTTAAGGAGAACTTGGTCTCCTGTAATCTTCCAATAACTACCATTCCTAAACATGTACTCTGTAGTTTCATACTTAGTAGTTATTGATTCTGAAGGACTAGAGTTAATAGCTTCAGTACCACTAAACACTAGGTCATTGTATTGAATGAACCTTCTAGGTCTAGCTACAAAGTCTGAAGTTGACCTAGCACCTAAACATGTTGTCATGGTCTAACTACCCCCTTAATTTCACTTAAACCATTGATGAATGAAGCTTTATTATCTACATTCTGAGTAATGTTGTTAGTAGTATTGTTAACTACAGAGTGTCCTGTATGTCCTGCTAGAGCTTTGAGAGCTTGTGTAAGATTCATTTGATTTAGGTTATCAAGGAACTGCTTACCTAACATGGATGATACTGAACGTTTAAGTACATATTCACCTGCAGTTAACATAGCAGGAATAGTATCAGTACCTAGTGAAGCAAAGCTTCTTCTACCTACTACACCACCTGTAGAATGATACTCAGGAATAATACCTCCATGTTGTCTCTTCTTGGTACTCTTAACTGTAGTTTCATTAATAGTAATATCAACTGTCTTACCTCTAAGAGAATCAATAGCTGATTGAATTTGTTGAATTTTGTTAAGTACAGAACTTACATCAAAACCATCAGCAATCTTACTAGAGATAGAAGCACCTAGAGCTTCCCAACCAAGGTTCTCAATTTGATTCTTTTGCTCATTCATCTTATCAACAATTCTACTTCCTAGTCCTGATACAAAACCATTAGAGAAGTTAGTACCTGATTGTTGGCCAAGTGATGAAGCCATTGAAGCAAACTGAGCTAGAGCATTTTGTAGCTGATTGATAGTATTCAAGACATTTGTCAAGTTACCAATAATAGCATCATTATCATTGATACCTGATAGGCTATCAATAGCTGTCTTAATAGCATTAATACTATTGTTGAAGTTATCAGCATTTACTTCAGGGAATTGATTAATAGCGTTAGCAATAATCAAGATATTATTGACTGCTTGTACTGCATACATAATATTAGATGATAGCTTCTGAATGTTTTGCAAGCTTGTAGTTAAGCCTGAATCATCTGAAGAAGCAAGAGACTGAAGTACAGATTTAATCTTAGCAACTCTTGTTTCAATACCTGAACCTTCTACATTGATTAGGTCTGGGATTGTCATGAGTGTTTCTGCCATTGTCTTAAAACTATTAACTACAGAGGCCACTTGACCTACAGCTTCAGATACTTTAGCAAGCTTACCAATGTCTTGGATGAAGCTTCCTGTATCACTGTCAGTTAATGATTTAAGAACTGATTGAATCTTAGCTACACGGGTCTCAATACCACTGCCTTCAATGTTAATCAAGTCAGGAATCTGAGATAGAGCATCAGCAATAGTCTTAAGTGAATTAATCATATTACTTGCTTCTTCTGCTAGTTTACCATAATCTGATTTACCTTTAAAGGCATCAAACATAGACATTAAACTTCCACCGTTTTCACCTGCTTGAGTGATTGATTGAAGTGCTTGTCTTAACTGTTCAATCTTAGCAGGAATACCACTAAGGTCTTCTATTGAGTTAATTTCATTAAGTGATGAAGCAATGCTACTAAGCTTACTTGTGAAGTCAGTTACACTCTTAATATTTGATGTTACATCCTTATTAAAAGGTGTATCTTTACCAAAGATATTTAGAGTAGCAAGTTCACCAATCTTATCTAAAGCATTTTTAACTGATTCAATCTTAGTTGAGATGTCCAATCCATCAGGGATATTGTTAAGACTTTCAACAATATCTTTGATTTTATCAGATAGCTTTTTAAAGTTCTCATAACCTTTTAGTACATCATCTTTAATGTCAGGAGGTGTAGGTACTGTAAAGTCACTTACTTTTTGTAGTGCCTTCTTAAGATTCTCTATCTTAGTTTCTAAAGATTCAAGACCATCATCATCTAGTTTAAGGCTACTAATCTTCTTGATAAAGTCTAGTAGTTTATTAAATGACTTAAGCTTAGAGTCTAATGTATTGGCATCTAAAGCAGAACCTATAGCATCTAAAGCTTTACTGAATACATTAATAGAATCAATCCAAGATTCGTTCCCTAGCTTCTTAAGGCTATTCATTACCTTAGTTAGGTTACTAATCTTTTCATCAATAGAAGAAGTATCAGAAGGTACTTCTACTGAGTTAATATCATCAATGAACTGTGTAAGCTTCTTGATTGTAGAAGTCAAATTACTTACTGTGAGTTTGTCCATAAATGAACCTAGTGCATTAAGAGAAGCCAATACAGGGTCAATAAAATAAGTATTACCTACACTTATATTAGCAAAAGCAGAACCTAAAGCTGTTTGAATATTACCAAGTTTACTTAGTTTATCCTTAATTCCATCTATATTGTCAGGAATCTCCATACCTTGGATGTCAGTAATAAACTCACCTAGTTTTTGTACCAACTTAGTATTATTACTTGTTTCCCAACCTTTAAGGAATGAAGCAATAGAGTTATTAAAGTGTAGTAGAATATCTGAGTAATTAGTATCACCTACAGATATGTCAGCAAAAGCACTACTTAAAGTCTTTTGAATGTTTCCTAGATTTCTAAGTTTAGTCTTAAGTCCTGATAAGTCTTCAGGCATATTAAGTTGACTGAGTGTAGCAATTAGGTTAGCTACTTTAGTAACATTGTTTGTTAAAGAGCTAGTCTCTAAACCTTTAGCAATATTACTAAATGTATTACCAATAGACTTAATAAAATCTACAGGATTTTTAATACCCCCACCACTAACTGAACTAAGCTCATTAATAAGTTCAGTCATGTTCTTAAGTTTCTTGACAGTATCTTTGAACTTAGACTTGTCAGGAATATTCTTAACACTACCTTGTAGCTTAGTAAGTTGATTTGCTAAAAGGATGATACTTTCAACTTGGATAGCTTGTGCTAAGTTACTAATAGTACCAAAGATAGATGGTAATAGAGCTAGAGTAGATATATTACCACTAATAGCACTTGCTAAACTCATTTCAGTAACAAGAGCTGTAAAGTTAACCATCTTCTTACTGAAAGTACCTGCATTAGGTAATTTAACTTTATTGATTCTAGCTACAGTCTTAGCTACAGACTCCATAGCTTTAGCTACAATAACCATAGTACCTGCAGTAGCTAACATGGACAGTAACCCTGCTCCTAGAGCTAAAGCTCCAATACCTTCTGTAGCTACCATTAAAGCACCAATACCAGTAGCAATAGCTCCTACTAAAGTAACAAGACCTGTCATAGCTAACATTGTTCCTGATACCTTACCTGCATCAAACTTAATCTTATTAAGCTGTTCCATAGACTTAGCCATAAGAAGCATACCAGTTACTACTCCTGCCATAGCAGTAGCACCTATAAGTAAGTCCTTACCTAGTTCTTTACGTTGAAGTATTTTACCTAAAACTACAGCGTAGCCTGCCATAGCAGATACCATAGTTACCATAGTACCTACTTTAACTGTAGCTTCAGTAAAGTCCATGTCAGTATTACTAATGTCTTTAAAGGCACTAGCAATAAGTTTAATAGAACCTGCAAAGGCTAACATCTTAGCTGAGTCTCCTAGTGACTTAGTAAGACCACCTAATAGGCTTGTAGAGCCACCAGAAGCCCCTCCTGAGCCACTACTTCCTCCCCTACTGAAAGGGTTCTTGAAGTTCTTTAACAGCCCTAGAGTGCTTGATAATGCCCTTACAGAACGAGCCATCTTAGATACTACTAACCAACCTGCAGAAGCAGTAATAATACCACCAAGAATCTTACCAGTATTCTTACCATTGGCATTAATTTTAGCAAAACCTTTAGCAAGTAATTCAATTCCCTTACCTACAGGAGCTAAGTATGTTACAAAGTCTTTAAGACCTTGTTTAAAGTCAAACTCTCCAAACATTTCTTTAAAGAGTGACATGGCTTTACCTACACCTTTACTTACAAAGTTCTGAATAACATCACCATTCTCTGATACTGTATTCATTAACTTAACAAGTCCATCAATAGCAGGTGTTAAAGCTCCTGGTTCAAATGGAGTACCTACAAGACCTACAGTAAGGGATTCTCTCATGTTCTCCCAAGCTGATTTAAGGGTCTTAGTATTTGTTGCAGCCTTTAACAAGGCAGGGTCTTGACCTACTTCATTCAATACTTTGATGAAGTCTTTACCTAGTACCTTACCTTCTTTCATGGCATCAGCTAGGTTATCAAAACCATATTCATCTTTAAACTTCTGAACAACCTTTTGTGTAGCTGTACCACCAATAGCATCTCTGATAGGGTTCCAGTCTCTAGCTAAGACTTTACCTTCTAAGGACATCTGTTTAATCTGTGTAGATACACGTTTAAGGGCATTAGAAGGGCTACTAGCAAGGGCTGAGATATTGGCAAGGTTTTTGGTTAGGTTATCAAAACCTCCAAAATCCTTATCAAATCCTGCCCCTTTCAAAGCACCTGCCAAGTTAGTAAGCTCAGCTACATTGTATTTAGTTTGAGCACCATATTTAGAGAGGTTTTTAAGTGTTGAGTTGATTTCTTTGTCACTAAGAGGATTATCTAGTGACCTCATGTTGTTTACAAATTCATTCTGAGCATCATAAAGCTCTCCTGCGTCTTTAGCAAAGCTTTTACCAATGTTTAAAGCTCCCCTAGCAGATAGAGCCAATACTTTACTAGAAATGCTATCTAAGGCATTAGAGATAGCTGTAAGACCTGATGTATCACCATGAATCTTAACAGTTCTATTCTTATTAACCTTATCATCAATAGCATCAATATCACTTTTAGCTTTATTGACTTGTGATAAGTCAGCATTAACTTTAAAGGTTTTACCCTTAAGACCATTGAGGTCTGATGATACCTTAGTAATGCTTCTAGTGTCTGCATCTACCTTAACACTTACTGTCTTATTCTTAAGAGCTAGCAAGTCTTTTTGTACCTTAAGTACCTTATTACCATTACTATCAACATCAACTCTAACACGTTTGTTTTTAAGTTTATTGACAGTATTGAATAAGGCAGTAACATCCTTACTGTTTGTTACTGCCTTAACATTTATAGTAGTAGTACCTCTAGAATACTTATCTAACTTGCTCAGAAGGTCAGTAAGGCTCTTATCTACCTGGGAGGTAACTTGTACCCTTAATTGCCTTTGAGCCATACTCTACCTCTTTCTTAAGCTTCTACATAACGGTCATAGAATTTACCATTTCTACGAACAAAGGTAACTTCTAGTGACAAGTTGACTTCATCTGAGTTATTGAACTCTTCAGAGTGTGAAGTGATGATACCATAGAATCTGAGGTATTCACGTTTACCATTAGTAGCTACACGAGGTACTGTGAACTCAGCTTCGAATGAATCAAGACGGTCTTCATTTGCTTCAAAGTGCTCAACTTCTTTTTCAGCATCATAAGTAACCAATACTTCACGGTTGATGTATTTCTTATTGACATACACTGTACCAAAGTCCTTAGCCTTAACGTTTGAGATAGCTACAAACTCATTAGGGTCTACAGGAGTTACAGATGGTACTTGAAGTGGTTCAAGATATACACCATTACAGTTTTCTCCAAGAGAGATAATTACTGAGTTACATGTTGGATACAAGTCAGCAAGTTCAATGTAACCATACTCAGTACCATTAATTGTTTTACCTTTAACAGTAAACACTCTTGTAGTTGGAATACCAGCTACAATAGTTCCACCTTTAGACTCCAATGGATTCAACCAGAAGTCATTAAGTGAACGAGTAGCACCTGAAATACTTGTAGTGATTTCAGTAGATGAAGGGTCATATCCTGAACCAAAACATCTAGCATCTGAAGCACCAAGTGAGATGTCATGAGTGAATGATTCCAAACATGAGATAAGCACGTTATCAGACTTGTGTAATTCATTCTTACAAGCAATAGTCTTGATAGAAGAGATACCGAATGGTTCTTTTACAAGAGCATCATTCTTGTCTTTATGCTTAATAGTGTACTCTACATGGATACCATCTTCTGAAGGAATCCAACCAGTACCAGTTTGAGATTTAATTGACAATGGATTTGCAAAGTCAAATTGTGCTACTTGGAACACATCTGTAGCTAGACCTACTCCTGTAAGTTCTACAGCGTATGTGTAAGAGTTTTTACCTTCTACATCATGCAAGTCTGAAACTTTAGCTTCAACTGTAACTGTATCTGAACCAAGGAAAGTAACATACAAGTAATGGAATCCAAAACCTGCTTTAGTGTAATCACCACGGATGTCATAAGTAACTGTAGCTTCACCTTCAACAGGTTTAACATAAAGTGTACCTGTCATGTGACAAGCTTTCTCATTACATCTAATCATGTCTTCAGGTGTAGTCAAGGCATCAAATGATTGAAACTCTCCCTTAGTAATTTCACGATAGTTCTTAGTTGAAAGCTCAGTATAGTAGTTAATCTTTTCAGATACTCTAACACCAATGATTTCATTTTTGTTTTGCTTAGCATAACCATACATAGGATGAGTAAGCTTTGGCATACAACCTTGTGTCATTACTTATCTCCTTTCTTTTCTTTTTTGTCTTCTTTAGCTTCTGCTTTAGCTACAGAGTTGAGCTTAGCTTCTGCTACTACTTGTCTAATTCCTGCAAGTTGTCGTTGAGCGTACATAGTACCATTCTCACCTGCAAGCTTTTGTCTAGACTCATAAAATGCGTCTAGGTCTAGTGGTTGTTCTTTAATCATCCACATTCTCCTACAGTAATTTTAAATTGTTTTGAGATAGTGTTTATCTCATCATATACTTGTTCAAATGTAACTGGATAGTCACTGATACTAACCACATTACAAATTTTGTCTTCAAAGTTAGGTAATTTTTGTAAATCTTGGAATATGTCTCGGTAAACTACTTCATTCTCAATATAAGACCTAGAGAACATCATAGCTTTCAATCTTCTATCTACTTTATCTTCTAGGTCTAAGTTACCTTCAGGTGTATTCTCTAAGATAAGCTCCTGGTCAGCAGAAATGGTAGTCCAATGATATTTAAAAGTAATTAGATACTCACAATAACACTGTGAAGAGTAACCTACATTTGATACATCTACTGTTAATAGTGGTAGGTGAGCATTGAAATTTGACTTATAGAATTGAGCTGTAGAGAAATGACGATTGAGTTCATGCATAAAATTCTCATAACGAATGGTTGTGTCTCTAGACATCTCATCTACAGGCTCTAGAATTAGGTCTAGAATATCTATACCATATTCAATAAGCCATCTCTTAATATTAGTGAAAATCTTCCTCTTCATCCTGCACCTACCTGATTAATTGCTTTATCCAAGAAAGGGTTGGCAGGAGTCTTATAAGTACCGTCATGATGATACCTTGCATAATTCCTTCCTCTAGGGTTTCTAGGGTCAGTTACAAGCAAGTCTTCATCAATACCTACATAGAAGTCCTCTCCACTCTCTTCTACTGTTACAGAGTCTCTTAAAGCCCCTGTATCAACATGTATATTGTTTTCTACTGCTACTTTTAATTCCTTAACTACAGTGTGCATTTCTTCTTCAATCCAAGCATCTATCTCAGCATCACCTGTTCTTCTTCTCCTAACCACAATTATCTTCCTGTGTGACTTTCATCTGCAGTAAGAGCATCCCTAATTCTTAGTTTATACTCTTCTCTAGTTGTAAGTCTTTGTCCACGAATGATTAGATAATAACAACCAGGCATGACTTCATTCTGTGATACTGCTAGAATCTTCCACCAATAACCTAAGTCAGGTTCATAGATGTAGTCTCCTAAGACAATATCAAAGTTTCTTTGTTGGTCTTGTCTCCAAACCTCAATATAGAATAGCTTATGATGAAGCTCTTGCTCAGTCTCATAGGTATTCTTACTGAAGTTTCTGTAGGCATTGTAGAACTGTACTACTTCTACACAAGTGAACTGGTTTGTTTGTTCCCAAACGGATGAATCTATTTGCCTACCGTTATCATCATATTGTGGGTTAGTAGTTCCATGTCTAAAGATATAGACATCTTTAGCCATTAGATAACCTCTTCAAATGCTTGTAGCTTATTACCGTTGACATAACTGTACTTGTTCAAGAGTGCCTTACCTAACTCATCAGGCACATCATACTCTCTACCAAGGTAGAAGTTAAACTCTCTATCATGATAGAAGTATCTATAAGGCTCTAGGAGAGCCATTTCAGTCCTACCAATAGAAGATTGACCACAAGCACTGCAACCACCTCTTCTAGTTCTTCCTGTAGGGCTATTTACACCTCTATATCTAACTCTCATTACTTACTCTTTCCTACTGTAATTTGCTTTTCAGTCCTTAGATTATAGCTTCTGCCACAAAGAGAATATCTTCCTAGGCTATCTTTGTAAAAGTTATTTACTAATTGAGAGAAGAAGTATTCTTGTGAATCCTTATTAATCTCCCAAACATACTTAATAGTATCTATATCTTTTTGTACCAAAGAAGCCCCTGCTGATAGTCTATTGACATTAGCACAGTCACCAACACTCATACAGTTATTGGCAATAGCAGTGTACCCTGTAAGGTAATGACAGATTAAGTTATCCCATTCAGGACTACTTAAGTCATAACCTGCTTCATATCTCATGACTAACACATTGTGAGAACAATTCTTATCACAAGAGTTGTCCTCAGTGTTCATAAGCTCATCTAGTCTGATAAAGAACTTATCAGCAATATCATCATAAGTAAACAAGCTTTTATCTAGAGGAACGATATTGACACCTCTAGAGCTGTACTGTCTTAACTCCACTGTAACAGTATCTAGATTAATAGCTTTCCAATATGGATGTACTTGAATACAAGTGTAGCTACAGAGTTCTCTATTTAGGTCTATTGTGTGGATTCTACAGCACTGCTCAATAGTTCCTCCTGCAACATCCCAACAAGTAATGTTACTAAGAAACCTAACAAAGTTACCCCAGATAGTATCAAACTCTTCCTGAGTAACTTGACTCATACAAGCACATCTGCTCTTAATGGTATCTAGTAACATATATCACCTCTTAGGCTTTAGGAACATGCACCATTGGGAATGGAACTTCACCGTCCAATGCACCCATGATACGAGTGTATACACCTGCAGAACAGTTAGCTGACAATGGCATACCTGTGAGCAAGATGTTTCTAGCATAGTTAGCTGAGTGAGCTACACCTGCATTTTCGTAAATATCACAAGCTACAAAGTTACAGTCTGAATCTGGTTCAAGAGTTGTACCTTGACGGATTTTATCTGCAGGAATGAGCAAGTCTTTGTAAACCATTGATACTTTAGTTACTGACAAGTCAATAATGTAAGCTTCAAATGTGTTGTTTACTTCCAAGTCTTTAGGTACATAGATGTCTTTGACAATAGGAATACCTTTGAATTTAAGAGTCACTGGTGTACCGTGGAAGCTACCAAAGTTACCTCTTTCCCAACCTGCAGGGAGTTTACCATTTTTACCTTCAACAACTACATCTGAAATAGCTGTGTGTCCTACTGGATGGACAAAGATAGCATAGTTAGTTGAAGTACCTTGGTTAAGTACATCAAGGATACATCCTGCTTGTGCAAATGCACCAAGGATGTCACCTGATTGAATAGGAGTTACTGCAGGGTGTGACATTACTTCTGCGATACCGTGGAAAGGTCTCAAACCTTTACCTTGGTAGTTAACCAAACCTTGTGCAATAACACGTTGTGTACGGAAGGCAAATGAGAACCATGCAATGTACTGCAATGAAGCTTCATAAGTCATTCCTGCTCTTTGGAAGTAGTTAAGCAAGTCATTAGACTTGTATTTAAGAGCTGAGTTCATCATCTTGTCAAGTGTTGTTTCACAATCTTTCAAACAAAGTGAGAAGATTTTAGCTGAGTCAGCACAAGCTTGAATTTCAAACGGTGTGAAACAGCATCCTTGACCATCATCTGGGTCTGTTGTACCCCAAGTGTATGTCTCAGTAACCCATTTACCTTTATTGTTTTTAACAAAGGTAGCAATTGATGATTCTGCAATAGATTCAAGCATTGAAGCTACCATTGGTGATGTGATGTTGAAATCTCCCAATGATGGCAATGCTTTTGAGTAGTCTTTAGCAATACCAAAAGGTAGCTCGTGACCCTCTCCTGCATTTTCCATGTTTTTCTGAATTGCTGTAGCAAGTTCTCCTACAACTTCTTCAGTATAAATGTCATTAGTAACATTACTCATTAAATTTGTCCTCCTGAACGAATACCATTATACCCTTTAGGCATCATGTTTGTAGGTTCTGCCTTTTGTGTAACTGATACTACGTTAGCTTCTTCACTGTTAAGCAATTTATTTAGTTCATCCACTACTGACTGTGATTTAGAACTTTTAGCTACAAGTTTTTTGTTGTCTTTTTCCAAAGCTTCTACTTTAGCTTTAAGTTCTTCATTTTCAGCTCTGAGTGATTGAATTTCAGTAAGAGCTTGTGTAAGCAATTCTGTAGTTTGGTCTACAACTTCTTCAGTTTCTTCCTCAACTACTTCTTCTGCTTCCTCTACAACCTCTTCAGAGGTGTCTAATTGCTCTTCTGAGCCTTCTTTTACCTCTTCAGGTGTATTTGTACCTTCTACCTCTTCATCAGCCTTAGAAGGCTCTTCAGGGGCTTCTACAACCTCTTCTACAGTTTCTACAGATTCATCATCTACAGAATTGTTTGCTAGAAGAGATTTTACTTTCTCAAAGAATGTCTTATCCATAGGAGTTCCTTTCATTTCATTTAGTAATTGTAAAGTCTCTAGCTGTTTCCCTGTAGTAGATACCATAGCTACAAGGTCTTCTACACCTTCTACAGATTCCTCTGTATCATTGAAGATATTGTCCACAAATCCTAGCTCTAAAGCCTGGTCTGAAGTAAGCCATGTCTCTTTGAACATCATATCAAGGATTTCATCTTCACTGAGACCAGTCTTTTTCATATACACTTTAGCAATAGACCTTTCAGTAGAGTCAAGCATGTTTAGTGAGCGTTCAAGACTCAACTTGTCTACTACTTCTTCATTTCTAAAGTGTGGTTGGTGAATCATAATTTGTGCTTGGTGTGAGATATTTACTTCATCTGCTCCAAGCATGAATACTGAAGCGATAGATGCAGATAAACTTGTAATGTTTACTACAACTCTACCACTGTAGCTTGAAAGCATAGTGTAGATTTCACTACCTGCATTAACTGAACCACCACCTGAGTTAAGATTGAAGGTTACTTCTTCACCACCTGCTTCAGCTAGGATTTTCTCAACGTTTTTAGCTGAGATGTAGTCCTGCTCTAAAGCTTCCATGAACAAAGCACCTTCAGAATCAACTACAGTACCTGCTAGTCTATATGTTTTCATGTTAGACCTCCTTAAAGTCAAGTAGGTGTACTTCTAGTTTGATAACTCTTCCACCACAAGCTTGACAAGGAACTGGGTTATAAGGAACACCAATACTGTCTAACCAAGCACGGTTACTAGCATTGTCAGGGAATCTTTGAGTAAGCCCTTTAATTGACTTAATAAGAGCTACATCTTCAGTCTCATAAGTAGAACCATACTCAAACCTAACATTTTTAAGCTTAACAATATTACCATCTAAATAATTTACTCTGAAGGTCTTACCGTCAGGAAACAGTTTTGACAGTGTATATTTAAGCTTCATCCTTCTTAGTTCCCTTTACCTTTTTACTACCGATTTCTTCAGGTGTCACTACCTCAGTCAAAGCAGAATCCAAACCAAGTTGTCTCTCTCTACGTTCTTGTAGAGCAAGTTGGTATTCATCTGTAATTTGAGGAAGTTCTACCTCAACTTCTTTTTTCTTAGCCATAGTTACACCTCTTAAAGAGTTTATAGATGACCTTCTGGTGTACCAGAAGTACCTGGTGTAACTGCAGTGTCTTCTTCATCACCAATGTTACAAGGTTTACACCATTTACAAGGCATTTCTTCTTTTTCTTCAACTTCGTTTGGAAGTCGTTTCCAAGTATCACCACAACACATGAAGATTCCTTGGACTTGCTTAGTAGCAGGGTCAGTGTAGTTAATAGCTACAGAACCTTGACCATCCCAAGCTGTCAAACGTTGTAGAGCAGTCTGAGCTTCAGTACCCTTAAGAGTAATTTTTTCTCCATTGTGAGTAAGCTCTACTTTAGCTGTGATTACTTTCATCACATACCTCCGATTATTTTAATTACTGGTTAAAATAGCTCATCTAAACTAATACCAGTAGATGTACCTGTGTTTTTATAGTGAGTAATCACTTCATACATCTGTTTTGCATCATCATTAGTAAGTTGGTCTTTAAAGTCATTAATGAAGTCTTGTTCTGAAACATTCTCTACTTTAAGTACAGCATATTTATCAGCTTTTCCTTCTTTGACTTTACCAATTACATAGGACAGAACAGATGGAGTATAAATACTTCCTTGTGATTGCTCAGTACAAGCTCTATAGTCAACTACAATAGAGATTGTTTTAGCTTCTTTATTGACTTTGATACGGTTGATAAAGGCAATTGATTCATTAACTACAAGTCTTTCTCTTGGAGTTGAAGTCAAATACCCTTGGCTATCAGTTTGTGGTACTTTAATAGCGTTTCCTGCAGGTTCAAGACCATTCTTTCTAACCTGCTCATCAAGTTTATTAAGTTCCACATAGTTTTCCATAGTGTATACTTTAGCATCATCAATTTTACCGAGTGATTTTACTTCACTATACTTACCATCAAAGAACTCTTTCAAACTACCAGACATTGTTTAATTCCTTTCATACATTGACATTAGTGCTTCCTGTTCAGGAGCAAACTTACTTTCTTTCTCTTCAGTAACCATTTCAGCTACCATATCTGCAGTGATATTGTAGATGTAGTTGTTTTCATAATGAATTATCTTAGGTTTATTGTCCTTCATGCTATCTTGCTGATAACCGAACTCAGTAACACCTTCATTGTGTATACATACAAAAGATACTATAACCATTGGTAGAGACCAATTCTCATATATATCTTTAGGAGATGTACCAAAGTGTTTACCAATCCTAAGACAGTAGGCAAAGTAATCATCAATAGGAGTGTCATAGTATTTACTATCTACTTCCTTGGTTACTTTACCATTAACATCATCATAGACTAACTTCTGTACTCTACTCAGTGTCTCATTGAAAAAACCCTGAGTTTTTATCAATAAGCTGACTAGACAGAACTACAAGCGATTCATCACTAAGATATTCCATATCATAGTCACTGATACCAAGACCATACTGTACTAATGTTTCCATAGCATCTACTACTTCATCACTGAGTTTAGAATAGACTTCAGTAACTTCTGATAGAGACATAATTTCTTGCTCTCCAGTAGTTGTATTTACTTTTGAGAAGTAAAGGATAAGTGTAGTTACAGCATGACGAACTCTACGAGCTTTACGAGGTGTAATAGATACCCCTTTAAATACACGAATAACTTCTCTGCCTTCATCTGTATCAGTGTAATTACCTTGGATAGCAAAGTTCTTAGGATAAATGAACTTAGCTTCATAATCAGATTCAGCATCAATGTTATTGACATCACCTACAACTACAGGGGAGTCATTACTTCCTATAGCCATGAAAGGTTGGTCTTGTCGTTGTGCTTGCTCAATAGCTTCAATCATGCCATGCTGAGCATTTTTGTCAAAATTGATTGTTGTCATTGTTCCCCCTCTAGAAGATGTTTATAAAGGTATTCTTTAGCTTCCTCAGTATACCCTGCTTCATGGATACGCTCAAAGGTCTGAGACATGAAATTATCTTTTTCATAGTCATAGTAATCTTTAGTTTCTTGGTTTTTGAATCTAAAAGTGTAACCTTCATAACCCATAAGCCTGATTACTTCAGTAAGCTTGACTGCAATCTTATCTCTCCAAGGAATAACCTTGTGGATGATGAATGTCTTAATGACTTCATCCTTACCAATATTCCCTGTACCTGCATCCAAGTCAAATACCTGTGGTGAAACACCATAAATTTGACAAGAGAAGCGTGTAGCATGGATTGATAAGAGGTTTAGGTAATCACTAGGTTTAGAATCCCTAGTCAACTGTTCCATATCACTGAAGATGTCTGAATAAATGATTGAATCATTGTACTCTACATTAGCTAGCATGTCTGCTAGTGATTTTACGTTGTCTTTTCTGACATCCTCATTGAATACAGCGTTAGAATTACTTGTATCAAAGATTTTAGCCGAAGTTGAAGGGTTTCCATCATTCTTCATCTTAGCAAGCATTGTTTCATTGTGTTTAAATGCCAATGTACCAACACCATTACGTTGAAAATCATGAATAAAGTAATCTAAGAGCTTAAGGATAAGATGAGTACGCTTTTTATCGTTCTCAAATGGACTAACACCAATGAATGAACCATCCATAGTGATATTTGTGAAGTCTTCTGAGGTTAAAGCTATAGAATCCTTGTCATTTGAGACAATATTACCATCATCATCAATGTAAAACCTATCATCTACCACTTCTTCAGAAGCCCTTATCCAGATATTCTTACGATTTAAGCTATGATACCGTCTTAGAATGTAGATGAAGGGCATGTAAACAAGTGGAATTTCTTCAGATTCTCTAAAAATGATGTCATAAGAGTTCTTAGGAACAATCATAATACTATCTTTATGACCATTATGAGCTTGTTTTGCAGGAATCTTTCTTACACCTACAGCACCTTGTTCAAAAAGCTCTCTTGTAAGCTGTTTAAACATGTCTATAACTGTAATTCCTTGGATATTTTGGGAATCTAGCATGTCTCTGAGAGTTTCACCCTCAATAGAGCTATCTTCATCCTTAACAAGCTCCATATCACCTGCAAAGATGTAGTCAACAATACCTTCAAGAATAGTGTTAATACCTGGCATATTAGTTACTAGGTATTGCACTTGTTCATAGGTAAGTGTTTCATCCATCTCATTTAGCTGTGAAGGAATCCCTATACTGTCTTTAATAAGGAGTTCATAGCCAGTTTTTCTATCAATTTCCACTAATTACCTCCTTCTACACCTAATATATATAATTCAAGGGCATGAACAGCTAGAATAACAGCATCTAGGTCATCAGGAGACCTCTTCAGCACTTGTCTAATGACATCTTTACCAATTAGGGTAACTTTATCAAGCTCTTTGTTTTTAAGCTGTATAGCTCTCATCTGAGTCAATAGAGTTTCCTTAATTTCAGAAGCAAACACAACTTTATTTTCTTGCATAAGCTGTCTGAGAACTAAGTGCATCTCTGCTCTTCTATTTCTAGCCATTAATGCAGTATCTACATGACTTGCTACCTTCTCAGGTGTAGGTCTTCCACCAAAGTCAATAGGATATATAGTCACCCTGTCAAAGGATGGTCTATTCATCATCTCGACAATCAAGTGAGAACCTTGTCCTGTATCAATAGCAAGTGATACTACATTGTACTTCATAACTACACGCTCTATACCGTCTACAATTTCTCTTGTAGACCTTGCATCAGACCATTCATCAGGTCTTAAGTTGATGGTATCAGTAACCCTAACAAGGGCATCCTCTTGGGTGTCATACATAGACAGTGCAAGGGTAATACCATCAGAACCTTTATAGGCTGAGTCAATTCCTAGAGCTGATATAGTGCGTGGTGAAATGCTACTAATGTCATGTCTAGGAGCTACAATCATTGGAGCATTGAAGAACTCTGAGCTATTTTCATCATACTCACAAAGCAAGTTGATTCTAATAGACTCTTCAGTTCTAGCAAAGTCAGAAGCAAGTACCTCTTCAGGAGTCATTTTAATTGAGTCTGATTCCATTGAGGTAACTATGTTACCCCAAATAACAAACTCATCATCCTTCAGATTAGGGTTAGTAACAGATTCATGGAAGTGATTTAAGAAACGAGGGTTACTAATACCAAAAAGGATAAGTGATTCACCATCATCTCTTTCAAATTCACGTCTACCAAGCTCTGTTAAGGCACGTTCTGAGATAAAGTCCATCTCATCAATAAGAACATGAGAACCTTCACCAATGTTTTCATCTGAGTCCATACTAGAGAATGTATCCCCTGTAGATTTAGTATCAATCTTGTTACCATTCTTGAAAACAATCCTTGACTTACTATAAGCAGTCTCAGACCGTCCTAGGAGCTTGTCAGCCTTGCTAATTGATGCCTTGGACTCTTCTACCAACATGTTCTTCATGTCGATACTAGCCCCTCTCAGATGCCTTCTAGCGTGTTCCATTACTTTGGCTGTCCTAGAAGACTTAGATGCAACTACAGACACACTGTAGCTGTGCATGGCTAAATAGTTAGCTAACGCTCCCATGATAAAGGATTTACCAAACCTAGGAGGTTCAATCATGTAACCAGTATGATAGTCACCTGATATTAAAGCTCCAATAGCTAAAGCCTGGTCAAAGTTGAGTTCAATATTCATTTCAGCTAAGAACTCAGTATAACCTAGCTTAGCATAGTGGATTCTTTTCTCAATAGGTATTGAGTTCCTAATATAAGAGTCTGGATGTGGTATATACCCCTTTAACCAAGGAAGGAGTTCACTTTTAGGATGGACTTCACCAAGTTTTAGTTCAAGTCTATCCCTCAGTTTCCCCATCTGTTCCCTCTTCTAGTCTCAATACCTCATCATGTTCTAGTTCTTTCTGTTCTTCTTTAGAACCTTTACCATAGTCTGCCCAGATATTACCTAGCTCATCAAACTTATCTAGGATAAGCTCCCTTGTAGCTGATGCAGTATTATCACTATCATCAGTAACTAGAGCCATAGATACTTCTCTAGATACTGCTTTACCTTCAACTCTATCAGCCCACTCTTTACGTTCATCTGAACTAATCATAGATAGTTTAGTTTGAACTAAAGCATTAACCCTTGTAGCTGTAGGTACTGGAATATTTTCTACAAATTCTACATCTAGTTTTTTGACTTTATCAACTACAAGAGGGGCAATGCCCCAAAACATCTCTACTACCTCTAACTGGTCTAGAGACATTTCAGATAAAGCTCTCATTTCTGTAGAATAAGCTCTATTTTTCTTTTTTGATTTTGGTAGGTCTGAGTGACCATACCAATATTTAGGAAAGGGAATACCTTTACTAAGAAAGTAGTCTCTATCCTTACCTTCAATAGCTAATTTAATTTCATCTTTCATAAGTAAACCCCTTTTTACTTGAAATACAATAGTTCCACCAGGAATCGAACCTGGAGTAGAGGTTTAGAAGACCTCTGTGTTATCCGTTACACCATAGAACCTAAAAAAAACCATACTCCTTCCCAGGAGTATGGAATCTAGGAAGGAATTACAACGTAAAAATCAACCAATACCAAGGAAATAAATATAGTTACTCATTACCCCAAACCATATCTATCTCCTTGCTACTGGTTGGTATTATAATTACTGTAGTTTACCTTCTCAGCCCCTAATAGGAATCGAACCTACGCTCATTGGGTTGCAACCAACAGCCTTACCGCTTGGCTATAGGGGCATCAAGTAACTAATAAAAGTTACTCTAGGAATAAGAAAAGTTATGAACCCTTTAGGACATACAGTAATTATATAGTATATTAATATAATTGTCAATAGTTATTTAGTAATTCTTAGTGATTGAGAGCTACAGACGTGCTTGCATGTCTGTACTCGAAGAACTTAGAATTACTTATTGATAAACTACAAGGGATATTATTTGATAAGCTACAGTAATTATTATTTATTATTTATTTGCTCAGAGCTTTGCTTGGGGGAGCAAGCTCTGAGAGTAACTGAATTGGTCTGAAGACTTGCAAGACCAATGAACGTTACGGTTAATGATACTACTAATACTACTGACTTATGTTTTTAAATAGTCCCCCCCCTTAAAATTGGGTTTTTCTTGGAGTTAGAACAGGTTTGTATGCTATTTCAAACATTATACATACAATCCCTTACCTGCTTCTGAGAGTAAACGACCTAGCTGATAAATTAGGTTGGGGGACAAGTCCCTAAACCACTAGTAACAGTAGTGTTCAGTACGAGAGAATACTCATACTAAGTAGTAGATACTTAGCCTACTAACTCTGCCGACATTCATGTCATAGCATTTCTACATCTGTCATACCCACTAGGTGGGAGTGCTTTTGACACACCTTTAGAGATGATTTTATAGGGTCAATTCCCTTAACTAGATGCCTCTAGTCTCTGGAAGAAGCTCTTTAGATATTCACTATAAGGTTATTCCTAGTGTACTGTAACTACCTAGGCAGTATAGCTTATTCTCTATTGAGTTTATTCCTCCTTAGCTACAGTGTCTCTGATACGGAGCAGTAGCAAACCTCCGTCACCAATTTTTCCAAGCCTACTTGAAGGTAAATTGTTAAGTGCTTAATCAAACCTCTGAACTCTGTAGTTCAATCTCTATTTAATTATATTTACAATTATAAAACATAAATTTGTAAAAAGCAATAGAAAACACAAAAAAGAAAGCACATTCAGAGACAAATGTGCTTTCTTAGGTTTGATTATGCATATTTATTATAACCTACTATTCTAAATAAGTCAACACTTAAATATAAAAAAGTACAGTGTTGGATGTCTGTACTTTTTAACATGAAATAAGGAGACTTTATTATCAAGAATAGATATTAAAGTTGATATAAAATGCCAGTGTTGATGCTTAAACCATCACTTCTACTTTATATTTGAACTATTACTAGCTCATAGCTATATAATACACCAAAAAAGGGTCTAAGTCAATACTTAAACCCAATTCAACAGAAAAATTAACTTAAAGGCATTTAAAATGGCTTTCCTTCAACTACCATAAATTAATTATAGCAAAAGAAAAAGAGATGTCAAGTAACATCCCTTATTCCCATCACAAAGTTTTAATTCTATGGAGTAAACTAATATGAATTTTCAACATTATCGCCTACACATGTAGTATAAACCATCTAAGCTACAGAGTCAACAATAATTTATGGATATTTAACTTTCTTAGCATCACTAAGCTGTTCTTTACACAATAAATACAAATTAGTGATGTCATAACCCATACATCCATTCTTGTTATACAAGTCCCACTTAACCTGTAGCTGTGTATAACGCTCTGATTTCTCTTCTCTTAAGTCTTCTAGCATCAGTGGTATATATCTACCCATAGCTAGTACATCATCCTTAGAAAGCTTCTTAGACACCTTAAACACCCCTTTATTTAGTATATACTCCTGGACGAATAGTAAACTTCCTTTGTACATCTACAGGAAGTAAACTTAATACTTCTTTTTTCATTTCATTAATCTCTCTCTTACTAAGCCTATCATGTCTATCCCATCTATCCTTAACTACAGCACGGTATTTTTCATACTCTTCATCAAGACCACAAGCCTTTAAATAGTCAATCATAATAGCTAGAGTACCTAAATACTTACCCCAACCTAAGTGATGTCCTTTAGTTGATATTCCATTAAACTTACTCTGTTGTGGAAAGAAACGTACCCATGCTTTCTCAATAACATCATTCATTAGTCAGCCCCCCTTAATACATCATCTACAGCTCCTAGTAATTCCTCTAACTCTACCCACATATCTTCTAGATAGTCATTAGTCTTATACTTCTTCAGTAACTTATTATACCTACTCTTAAACTGATGATAGTATAAAGGGTTACTCATCCTAATAGCTTCCAATTTAGCTTCAATATTAGCTTTTAAACCTGCTATCTGTAGTTCAATCATCTTGTATTCCTCCTAGTAATTAATATTGATTGACAGTTACTATTATACCACATATTGGGTTGCAATTGGTTGCAAACCATAAAAATTTATAGAAAAATATAGGGTTGCAATAGGTTAGGGTTGCAAAAATATTTTGATTGAGTATAATACGCCCCAAACGCTCTGAGCAAGAAAGTCCAAATCTACCTAGTATATATACAAACTATTGATTTTAAGGGATTCTGTAGCTTACCAACCAACATCTTTCCGAAAAATCATAATTTTCCAGAAACATAGAGAGATATGCTTAATCAGTGAAACACGTTGATACTAAAGGGATTGTCTATTGTTTGAGTTTATAAGCTACGTGCATTGATATGTCACAGACTATACCAATTTAAGCAGTGGTATCATTAACCTATTGATAGTACAGTATATTATATAGTATGTTTTGTTATCATCTTTTCATTGTCTCTTAGGGTTGCATGTCTACAGCTCTAGGAAGTGCGTGCATTGCACTTGTTTTATACTATATTTTTATATCTATTCTGCACTTGTTTTATTATTGTTGTTTTATTATTTTATTATTATTATTTGTTTTGTTGTTTTATACTATATTCTGCACTTGTTTTATACTATATTTTTATA